>Ga0208783_10000145_pt1 | contig 41251 bp, 66 predicted proteins | sample DEB19_08_DNA_2_FD_184529 | JGI IMG/M metagenome (GOLD analysis project Ga0208783, IMG submission 184529) | Aqueous microbial communities from the Delaware River and Bay under freshwater to marine salinity gradient to study organic matter... | ecosystem: Environmental > Aquatic > Marine >... | reverse complement strand
GCAGCGCATCGTCTAATTCTGACTGAGCAATGATCCCGGTCTGACTGGCGCGGAACTCGAGCAACTTCCACCCAGGTTCACCCTGCGCTCTGTTCCGCAGATCGTAGAAGTGATTCTGGCCTTTAGGTGTGCCGATGAACATTGCCCAGCCTTGACGGTCGGCTAGGGCAGGTCGGATCACTTCGTTCCAGATTTTGGGGTTTTGATCCCCCACCTCGTCCAGTACCACTCCGTCAAAGTAACTCCCGCGAAGTGAATCTGGGTTGTCCGATCCGTATAGCCCGATCCTGCGATCCCAGAAATCAACACGAAGCTCTGAAATGTTTGGTGTGGCTCCCAGCGGACGGGTGTAGTGGAGCAGGTAGTCCCAGGCAATGCGTTTGCTCTGTGCGTAGGTTGGCGCAATGTAAGCGAATCGTGGGCGTTCTTTCTGGCACATCACCGCAGACTTTACCAACTGGTTGATGGCACTGACAGTCTTGCCTAAACGACGATGCGCCACTACTACTGTAAAGCGGGTATTCTCCATCGCCTGATGGATCTCAAGCTGTGGATCCCGCGGAGCGTAAGGGATTACGATTTCTCGGACGCCCATGTCACTGCCATTTTAAGCGGTTCGCCTTCAGAATTCGCGTGTTCAACCACATTATGCTCGCGCCACCCTGCTCGAGTCTTGAGCCAAAAGATCATCGCCGCGGTATTCCCTGCCTTTGCCTGCTGGAATAACGTCTGAGCAATGGCTGCGTTAGCCTCCACTCTCCCTTCCATTAGCTCATGCTTGTAATGCTTTGTCAGCGTGTCGTGGTCGATCTGTAGCTTGTCGGCAATATCAACATAACGCACCCCGACAGCGGAGAGCGTCTTGACTAGCCGACGATCCTCATCTGACGGGCTATGCCGCTTGCCTTGCATTTTTTATGTCCGAAAGTTCATTAAATGACTCGCCAGTTTCCTCAAGCGTCGCGGTCTTGCCGGTGAAGTCTTGCCAGCGCTTGACGATTACGTCGCAGTATTTTGGGTCGAGTTCCATGCTGCGGTTGATGCGGCCTGTTTTCTCGCAGGCGATCAGGGTTGATCCGCTGCCGCCGAATAGGTCAAAAACAATTTTTTTATCTTTATGCGACACAAGGCAAAACTCAACAAGTTCAATAGGTTTAACTGTTGGGTGAAACTTATGTATCTCTCTTTTTGCTTGGAATACATTTGCACCATAAAAAGGATTGCCATTGTCGCCCCAATACCAGACGAATTCATGGCATGGTTCATATCTGTGCATTCGATGTTGAATAGGCTTAACCCAGACAATGCAGTTTTTTGGCTCGCCCAACGATGATGTTGCTTCTAAAAACTTTCTTGCTGTTTTCGCATCCCCACAAATGTAAGCAGTATCAACTTGAATATTTGTAATGGCATCATGAATCACTTGTGCAAACTCATTACCATCATTCTTAATTGATTCACCATTAGATTTTTTAACATAATTGAAACCATAAGGCGGGTCAGTAAACACCATATCCGCCTTCTGCCCATCCATCAACTTCTCCACCGCATCAATGCTGGTCGAATCCCCACACATCAACCGGTGCTTGCCAAGCAGCCATACATCCCCTAGCTTTGTAACCGGATCAACTGGAGCATCTGGAACCTCATCCTCGTCCGTCAAACCTTCCGTCAACTCTACCGGCATCAGCGCGGCAATCTCATCGGCTGAGAATCCGGTCAGGTCGGTGTCAAATCCTAAGTCTTTCAGGTCGGCAAGCTCAATCGCCAGCAGGCTGTTGTCCCAGTCAGCGTTCAGCGCCAGCTTGTTGTCGGCCAGAATGTAAGCCTTGCGCTGCATCTCCGTAAGATGCGACAACCTTACCGCGGGAACCGTGTCCTTGCCTAGCTTACGAGCAGCCATCACCCTGCCGTGGCCAGCAATGATGCTGTTGTCGTCGGCTATCAGAACAGGATTGTTGAACCCAAACTCTTTGATTGACGCTGCAATCTGTGCAACCTGCGCGTCCGAGTGGGTTCTGGCGTTGTTGACGTAAGGTATCAGCGTCTCAATGCTGATTTGCTCTACTTGCATTCCGACTCCTATCGGGTCATCGGTTGACTTTACGTTGATCGCTGACGGATTAACTGGTCAACATCAGCGTTGCCTTTTTGCTCGGCAGTTGGAGCGAATAACGCTCGGCTTCTGCTGTCTGTAGTGTCTGGCTCGCACAGGTAATAGACTGCGAAACTGTTGCGGGTGACATCTGCTGGACAGGTTAGCGGGGCTGGCAATCCATGCCAACTGCCACGAGTGTCGAAAATTATAGCCCGATTGAACTTTGGTTCAACTGCTTTTACCAGTGTGTCGGGGTCTTTGTACAGTCCTAAGTGGCCTCCCCACTCTGGCTTCCATCCTGGTGTCAGGTAGACAATCAGGTTTAACCGTCGCTGGAGGTGGAGTTTCGGGTGAAGGTTGTAGTCCAGGTGGACGTTTAACTTTCCCCCCCTGCCGTGTTGGTGTAGCCCTCCACCGTGTAACCCGACATCTGGCATGAGGTCTGCCTTGGTCAGCCGCTCCAGTATCTCCGTGAAGTGAGGACTAAGCAGGTATTGGAAGCCTTTGTATGTCTCAGGCTTGAAGTGATGCCAGTCGTTGCAGGTCTGCTTAACCTCGAGCGGGTTGTCGTAGCGGAACCAACAGTCATCGTCTTTGGCTGGAAACTCTCTCGCTAGGTTGATCGCGTCAGCGAAAAAGTCATCGACAATGCAATGCCAGAATGGGTGATGGTCGATAATCACCGCTTGTTTCTGGCACTGATCGCTTTTGCCTTTGCCTTAGCATCGGCCTTGCTGGATGCGCCCCAGGCTTGCAGAGACAACAGCAGACGAGTCGGCTTACCGTCCTTGCGCTCCGGTCCCGGCATATTACCCATCCTTGCCAGGAACGATGCTCTCCGCGGGTTGTCGCCTGACTTAACGGGAGGCTTTAGGTCGCTACCGGGGTTTTCTCGCTCGTAAGACTTGCGTCCGGCCTCGTTCAACCCGCCCTTCGGGTTCTTGCCAGCCTTGCGAGTCCATGCGGCACTCATTCGTCTATCATCCCAGCAATCTTGATGATGATCCCGCCCTTGCCTTTAGCCTGACCACCCAGCCACTTGTTGCAGACCATATCCTCTGAGCAGACGAAGTTAAGCTGAGCACAGTAACCCATGTCCTCGGCTTCGTCCTCCATGCCCTTGGCAATGCCGTTTTCGAGACACCCTTGCATCTCGTCCGACTGTACGAACGCAGCGCAGTTCTCGCACTTGTACTCTGCGTCCTCGCCTGCTTCCATGTAGTCGGCTTTATCGACTGCCTTTTTCTTGTTGGCGTCGTTTAGCTCGGCATCACCAGTGACAATAGGACACTTCATTTCTTCCTCGCTGCTCTCATGTTGTCCACGAGGTTAGGGTAGGGTCGGCCAGCAGAGGCAGCCATCGCTTTAGCTGACTTCTTCTCTTTCTTCGACAGCGGATCAGGTTTGCCCAGCTTCTTCGGACGGGGCTTGTCCCAGATGGCTTTCATTTGCGCCCCGGCATCTTCTTGTAGGCTTTCTTCGGCGTCTTGGCAATCATCTCTTTTGCCACCGACATCGGAACACCGGTTTCCTTCGCCACCTTCTTGCTGCCAGCGGCTGCGTACATGAGTCGCTGTTGAGCCTTGCTAGTGATCGGCATATCAGTCCTCGACGATAGAAGTTAGATGCCCGATTCGGCCTCGTACCCCTATTGTACCGACTTCGTTGAGAATGTCACGAGGCAAAAACTTGTAGAACCCATGCTCCATGTCGAACACCTTTCCACCGTCCCACTGCTCGTGGAAGAACTTCTTGATGTGCTTCAGCGTCTCCAACATCTGCGGAATCAGGTTGTAGTCGAACGAATAGAGCCGGGTCATCAGCATTCCGTCAGTCCCGACATAATCCAACGGGAAACCTGTCTGCCTTGCCTGTGCGAACGTAGCCTTGTTCGCAACGTGAGCCTGCAAGTTGAACTGATCGGTCAATACGTACCGACCAGAAATCTTGAAAATGTGACTGTATCGGTTAGGAATGGTCGAGAGAATGTCTATCGTTGTGTGCAATTCGATAGCGTTTTTGATATACGCAACGTCTCGTCCTGTTTTTTTGACTCCCTGAATAAACCGAGAGTTGTAATGCTTAACAGTCGCTCGAGGAAACACGACATTCTGATGCTCGAAACTTGATTCCAGCACCCAGATGGACGCAATCGGACACGCTCGGTGAATGCTCTCAATAGTTTGATGCGTTTCGAGCAACCGTTGAGGATCGCCGTTAATAGCAGAAGTGACAAGAAACAGAATCACCATTTACCTCGCGTCGATTTCCACTCCTGCCGAGCAAACACCATCTCACCGGAATACGGAAGCCCTGCGAAATGATCCGGCAGAAAGAAATGGCTAGGCCAGATCGTGAGATCACGGTATTCGTGGTTCACCCAGGTACTCGTCAACCTTGTCGGGCCTGAGAACTGCCATGCCATCAGGTCGCCAGGATCGTCGTTCAACAGATCATCGACAATCTGCCCGATAAACGGATGGTTAGGGATCGCCCCGACCGCACCGTTAGACAACAATCCGGGCCTGAGAAGCTCCGACTCCCACGAACACCAAACATCCGGCTCTAGCATCCAGTCAGGAATGGCCCTGGAAGGCTCTGAATCGGCGTCTAGCGCGATCCCGCCATGTTCGTATAGGATCTCCCACCTCATGCAGTCTGCGACGCCACAAAGCTCTGTTTTCCAGAAGTGCTTCATGTGCTTGGCAAGCCTCCAGCCTTTGGACAGGTCGGAGTTGCCCCAGAGGTTGACCTCAAAGTCGGGGTTAAGGTTCTTCCACCGCTGGATGGTTTGGAGTGGGGCTTTGGTCTCGTCGCCCACCCAGACGAAGTGCAGGATCTTCGGGATCACAAAAAAATCCCCCTGCAATAGGGGGAAAAGGAGGAGACGCTCACAGTTTATCCCGTTGCAATTCGATCTGTCTAGCGCAGATTCTGGCGTCAGCTGAGATTTCCAGCGCGAGATTTATTGCGCGGTCGATGTCTTTTTTTAGCAGCAGGTCGTGCAATTTCGACAAGTTCATCCTCATCGTCAGGTAATTCGTGATCCAGTCCTGCATAGTTTGAACTCCAGAGTTGATAGTTTTGACGCATGACCCTGCGATCCATCGGTTCAAGTCCTGCGAGCTTTTCGTGTGATGTGTTGTTCATTATCCTTAAAAGTTGATCGCGGAACACTGGTGGATCGTAATCTAGCCAATCGAGGTATCCGTCAGAAGCGTCTGAAAACAGGAATCGACACGCTGTCCTGGCCTCGACAGTCATAATCGGACGCTTGCCCTCCATGACAGGACGGTGCGTCATGTCTCGGATTGCCAGAAATACGACAGCGGCTAATAATCGGGCTTCAGGTTGTGAGTCCACGTTTGGCCTTTTCGATTGCTCGGTTGATCCAGCTCGGTGGGGTGGAGATTTCAGCCGATACGTAGTAGATCGACTGGTAAGGGTGGGAGACATAGACAGCGTTGATGGCCGCCCTGTCATCTGGCCCTAGTTTCTGGACTACAGCATCAACGATCTTCGCGTCTGTCTGATCTGCTAGCGGCTCTTTCCGCTTCCATGCTGCCCAATTGTGTAGCCTCGACTCCACAGAACCTCCCTGATAGTGCGCGGAACCGTTCAGCCCCGCAGTGGAAACAAACATAAAGTTCGACAACAGAATGCTCAGTGATTGATTGATCGACAAGTCTGAAATCATTTTGGCAAGTCATGGCTCAAGTACCTCAGTTCGACGATCCTTGCACACTCTCGCAGCTTTGATACGTTCGTTCGCTTCATGACCTCGATTGCGATTGCAACGAAGGTTTCGACTTCAGCACGTTCATCGTCACCCCACCCGATCAGTTCTGCAATACAAGACTTGAGACGCTCATCCTTCAGCTTTGCGATTGTCTCAACGACATACTCCAGGTCATCTCTCGACAGATTGTTGCGCTGCTGGACGAGTTCTATCATCCGTCCAGCGATCTGATCGACAGTGATCGGGTCTTTACGCATTCTTCTCTTTTAGCTTCGCATCGACTATATAAACCAACGCCTGCCAGTTGGTTCTATCGCCGAACGTCGCTCGATTAACTAGAGCACGTGCTTCGTCGTCCGTCAGTTCGACCCATTTGCGCTTCTCAGCCTGCTCGATGGCAGCGCGGAGGTTGTCCATTGCTCCGTCGATCTCACCCGGCAGAGCGATAGCGTTCTCGCCGACGCTGAGTTGGTTGATTTGCTCCAGCACTTCCAGCGCCATCTTCATCGCCTCGATGCTCATTTTTTCCCCCACAAAAACCGCAGTGTCAGACCGTCAACGAAGTTTTGTTTAAACCGCGTCTCCGGTGCCCAGATCACATAGCCAAGCAGGATGCCAACGGCCCAGCCGATGAAAAAAACTTCGGTCATATCTCCCCCTTCAGCACTTTGGCTGCGTGCAAGTAGTAGTTGTACTGCCCACCAGACCGCTCATGCAGGCGCTCCAGGATCAGGATGTTCCGCTCACGCTCGGCAGCTGCAGCACGCTCTGCAAAGCGCATCAGAAAAGCGAGGTCTTTCTCTGGCGTCTCCGATAACTCCCAGAACGCTCCGGCCTCGGCAGCGATCTTCAAGATGTCGTCTTGTGTCATCGCTCCAACCTCCCATCTGGATTGCCATCACCGTCAACACTGACGGAGGTGGCTGGGACTTCGTAGGTAGACCAGCGGTGACCGCACTCCACGCAATCTCTCAGTCGCCACTTCCATCCGAATCGAGTATCTCGCCTCGACTCCTTTACCTTGCTTTTCCAGTCTCCGCACTCAGGACACACGGTTTTCCCCTGTAATGATGATCGGCACTCTGTCGCCAAACCCTGCAAACGTCAGCCTCTCCAACCGGCAGTAGAGCGTCCTGCGAATGATCTGCTTACCGTTGAGAGGTAACCGCTTGCCTATCAGGTGGTACTCCACGATTCCCTTGCAGTCAGCGATTAGCGACTCAACTATTTTCTGCTCGTTTGTCATGACTGTGTATTGGGGGAAACCCTAGTGTGTAGTTGGCTTGTAGTCTGATAGCTCAATAGCTTTTTCTCGTATAGCTCTAAGTGTTTGTAAATAAATTTGCCTTACACGCTCCTTAGTCATATCTAAAGGATCGGCAATTTGATCTAGTGTCCAACCGTGAAACAAATACATTCTCAGGATAAATAGTTTTTTCCATCCAAGGTTCGCAGCATCAACAGATGCCCACATCCAGTTTTTTGTTATCTCTTGTTCTGGATCGATTTCTAAATCTATCAATGGAATCAAACACTCATCCGGCTCTACCTCTCTTGATTTCCATATTCTGACAATTTCAGGCTTTAGGTGACGTTGGACAACTTTTCTCATTGCGCTTTCATCCGTTTCGATTCCAGCATCGCTTTCATGTTAGCCAGTGCAGCCCGACCTACATCCGTCTGAACTTTCGGGGCTGGCAGTGCGTCGTAGGTTCTGTGCTCTACTCGGTCGAAGTCCTTGCACATCCCGATGAACTCGGACAGGTTAGGTGGCCATTCCCGTTTCTGATGCGGTAGAGCCTCCATGACCTTTCGCAAAACATCTGGCTTGCAGGATTGCAGGAAGTTATTCCAGGCTTCCTTGGCTGGCATGATTGCGTTGTCGTCATGCTCAAACATGACCTTAAACTTCTGCGCCCCGTACAGAGCGACAAACCTCTCAAAAACTCGGTCCGCTAAGTGCATTTAGCCGCTCCTGATAGTCAGCATCGATAACTGTCACAACGTCTGGCTGACGTCGGCCCATCAATAAGTCCATTTTGCGATCTTGCTTGGCAGGTTGGGAATTAGGGGAAACCCTAGTGTTGCGAATCCAGTTGCGCCACGTTGCAGTCCAGTCGGCCTTCAGCCCCTTGCTTCCAGGCTGTGCGATCCAGTAGTCGCGGAACGCATCAAAGACATCGAGAGGCTTTAGGTCAGGACGTTTGCTACGGCAGAACTCTTGCCAATCGTCAGGAAGGCTAGTCAGGTCGAATCTAGTGCCTCTATTCTTTTGACGGTTCTCTGACGGTTCCCTTATGGTTAAGGGTGAACCACGTTCGGGGGTGGGGTGAACGTCGTTCGGGGGTGGGGTGAATATTGTTCGGGGGTGAACGTCGTTCGGGGGTGAACCACGTTCGGGGGTCATGACGTACAAAGTAGCCCGTCCGGTCCTAAACTGGCGCGTCAGAAACCCGTTAGCTTCCAGCCATCCAACCGCTAATTGCACCGCTCGGTCAGATAGCGAACACTTGCGTTCAAGCGTTGAGATGCTAGGGAAGCAATGCCCCTCATCGTTTGCGTTGTCGCAAAGAGCAAGCAGAACTAGCTTTTGCGTTGACGGAACTTCTGCATCAAAGGCAGCGCACATGAGTTTAATGCTCATGCTCTGCCTCCATGTATGAGATATACAATGAATTTAAGTCTTTACAAAAGTTATCGTTTGTCAGTAATTCGACTAAATTCTCAATAAACTCATCACTCGATCTTGCATAAAAAATACTTGCGACTCCACCAAGAAAAAAATCTTTGTTGTTTGCAAATTGTCTCGGATGCAAACCGCCGACAACTTTTCTGTTGACTTGGTGAGCCACCAACCCGGATACAAAATCACCGACATTTACTTCTGCATACGGCAAAAGATTGTTAATCATCTCCTTCTGCTTATGCACAATCTCATGGCAATCCCGGCACAAACAAACGAAATTACTTAACTCATACTCCCAAGGAGCATGGTCTCGTTTGTAGTTCTTGTGATGGACGTTTAACGTCGTCTCTTTGTCGCCGCACCGCTCGCAAGCAAACCCAGCGCGTTGCATCGTGTCAAGACGCGCCTTCTGCCAACGAGGATCACGAAGCATCTCAAGATAGCTCTCGGCTTTCTTTCGTTTACGCAAAACAATCTCCAGTGGTGGACGACCCCAGTGTGAGAATTACCGGGGGCTGCCCACCGTTGCAGTGAACTTACGGCATCTGAGGCCGTCCCCGCTGGAGACTGCTTGCGATGCCCCTTTTGCGCTTCTCACGGCGCCAAGAGATCATACAATTGCAATGCTGCGCTTGCAACCTTACGCCAACCTTACACGCGAATCTTGCCAGCCTCGCACAGAGCAACCAACGTCTTGCGGAACGCATCCTCCCAAGCCTCCCGCCGCTCCTCTCCTGTCATCTTTGACCCCTGGTCGATGGCAAAGTGGCAGTGCTGACAGAGTGCCGCGGCAAAGCAGTCGTGCGCCTTCATCCCCATCCCCTTGCCGTAGTGCCCCCAGTTGGCATGAGCAGCTTGTGTCTGACCGTCCAGACCACATCGCTGGCAGTCGAGACTTGCTACCGCTTTGAGCCACGCTTTGTTGCGTACCATCTCAGGATCTCCTTTGCCAGTTCTTCCCTGCCTGCTATGCCGCGAGCCTTTTCAACACGCTCGAGATACTCCGTCCGTTTAGGCTTTGTCCACGACAACACAGTTTGAGCCTCACAGTAGATCGTGTAAGCCTTGGACTGTAGTCCGACTACGGAGCCATCAGGGAGAGTGACGAGTCTTGCGTTGTCGTGTCGTTCGCCGCACGCAAAACAGACATCTCGTCCGTCTGAGTCAACCCGTGATTGATCGCCCATGCCAATACCTGCTCAACGTAATCAGAAAACTGTGCCTTCGTCAGCCCTGTTGTAGTCGGCTCTGCCTCCATCACCTGACCGTTGGGCAACTCCAACATCCTCCCAGGCAAGTACCGAGTCTTGAAGTAAGCGTGCCAGACATCCTGATCGTGAGCCTGACCCTGCGGACGTATCTGCTCGCTGATCGCTGACAGTGTGGCCCAATAGAACGAGTTCTGGGCGCTTGTTCTGTTGGGTGGCTCTATCCGTACCACCCAGCCATGCCGAGCGGTTTTGACGGCCTCTACAGCCCTCTGGCGGGCGGTGTCGTGCGCTAGGGTAAAGATCATAACCATTGCTCCGACATTGCCGTTGCAATCCCGACGAAAGTTCTGCTGCGTTCCTTCCACCTGTCAGGACCTGGCGGCATCCTGTGAATTCGTTGCTCTCTGCCGTCGACTATGTTCGTTGGTTTTAACAGAGGCAAATTCTTAAGCCACAGGCACGTTGCTTTAGTCTCTCCGTGACCAAACATCCAAGGCTGGATAATTTGATCTGGCTTACGGATGTGACTGCTGATGATGCTGACAGGATTTTCTAGTGCAATTCTCTCAACAGGAGCATTCAGCAACAGTCTCACAAAGTCCAAGGCTTCCTCTTGCTGCGCTTTCTTGTCTTTAAACCATCTCGCACCGCTGACCGCTAGATGAGTGCAAGGAGGATGCGCGATCATCAGATCCCAACCGTGATCAAGCACATTACGCACATCACCTTGATAGTGATCTCCTGACGCAGTTGATTCGCATGGCAATAGGTCACAAGACAGCGCGTAGTGACCTGCACGCAAAAAAGCATCTCTGACCGTTCCGCTGTATTCACAAGCCACTAGAACTTTCACAACTCAACCTCTTTCAATTGCCACCTGTTGCCTTCCTTGAACCACCCATGTAGCACAACCCTCCACCCTGAACGCAGCATCTCAGGGTAAGCCTCGGCCTCCTCGATCTTGTGCCGACGTTCTGACAGATGACCCTTGCTAGTCACCTGGATTGCTACCGTCTCGCCGTGACCGATTGCAAGCAGGTCAATGCAGCCCCAGAGGTCGTGCTTGCGCTTAGTGAAGCTGTTGTAGTGCTCGACCAGTGCAACCTGATAGCCATGCGAGACATAGAGAGCCTTCGACCTAGCAGTCAGGCTAGACATTTTCAATCTGCACGATTTCGATGTTGGCGTACTGCGGACACAGATCACCCAGCTTGACCACCCCGCCCGTCAACTCCTGAATCTGCAAAGCCCTCTTGATCGGCACCCCTCTCGTTTTCCACCCGTTCACTGCCTGCTTGCTGACCTGCAACTGCTCACACAACCGTCCCTTCGTGCCCACCAGGGCAGCGGCTAGGTTGATCGCGTCATTCGGTGTCATCGCAACCTCAAATTGTAAAAGTTGTAAAAAATGGAACGTTCTGCTTGACCTCTGGATGCAGTCTACTGTACTATTCTTTCACCGTCAACAAACAACAACCGAGGACAACATGATCGACTTTGGAATCGACCTGCACTGGATTCGTGAGGACAACTACAACGACAGTCTCGAGCGTCAGCAAGAGTGGGAGAGCGACGAGATTGCTTGCTGGCTCGACTCAGCGACAGCAAAAGAAATCCTCTGGGTCTGGGTTGACCTAGACCGCGATACCGACATCACCACCGACCAAGTGATCGAGATGCTCTGGAACGGTGAGGATGCAAAAGCAAAGCTCAAGCAGCGCATTCAGGAACTGGCAGAAAAACAGTACGACACCTGGAAGCAGTCCTCCAAACTCGCATACAAGGTGGCGAAATGAAACACCTCGCAATCATCGCGGCAGGAGTAGTCCTCGGCATCACAGCAGTCGATTGGAGTATCGGTTCAACCTCAACGATAGGAGATCTTATTTGGCAACTCATCTCACGGATTTAGACTTCAAGTGGACTCCCGGCGTCGCCACAGATGTGCAGCAAACGTGGCGACGATTCGGGTGGACACCACCGAGCGAACAGGAACAATACCTAACCAAGTGGCAAAAATATCGAGGGACATATGAAACAGATCGCATCATCGTTGGTCAGGGCGCAGAAGGCTTTCGGGCCTGCGTTGAAATCCTCAAGCAACCCGCACTTCAAAAGCAGATACGCTGATCTTGCGGCTTGCGTAGAAGCTGTCATTGACGGGCTGAACGAGAACGGAATCGCACTCATGCAGCAGACGCACGAGTGCGAGGACGGTGTGATCGTCGAGACCGTATTCGTTCACGAGTCCGGCGAAACACTGTCGGGCGGTAAGCTCCACGTACCTGCTGCAAAGCAAGACCCACAAGGCTACGGCTCGGCGCTTAGTTACGCTCGCAGGTACAGCCTGATGGCAGCGTGCGGCATCGCTCCAGAGGACGATGACGGTAACGCAGCTAGCAAGAAGCCATCAATTGACCCTGCTCCGTATCTTAAGCAAGTCGCAAACGCTGAGAACCTAGACGGACTCAAGACCGTGTTTGCTCACGCTTACAAAGCTCTAAAAGACACCGAGTTCATGCAGCAACTCGAAGCAGCTAAAAACACCCGTAAGACACAACTGATGGAGGTGAAATGATGCAACCCGCAATCCTGCTGAATGACCAACAACGTGCCATGCTCCGCGCTGCTGCTCGAATCGGACGCGACTATCAACACGACAACAAAGAACTGGAGGTGGCAATCGCTCAGATCAAGAGCATCAACCCTGGCGCCTTCTACAACCCCGACACACTGATCCTGCGGAAGTTTTTTCACGCTCCCAAGTTCCCGATCCCACATCAGTCATGGGTGAAAGCATGAACATCAACATCCACAAGGTCGAATCCGTCGAACTGTCAGAACTCAAAACCCTGCACACCGAAAGCTGTCGGGTTTTCTCGCAGCGGTACATCATCATCAAAACAAAGGACTCCCAAGTTGAGATCGTTCTGTTCGCGGAGAACGATGAAAAACTGGAGGTGAAAGCATGAACTGGCCTGGACTAGCTCGCAGCACCGATCCTAAGACAAGCCACGAGGCAGCAGGCAGCGTCGATGCCAACCGGCTCGAGATGGTCGTGCTGGCCGAGTTCAGGAGCGCAAAGAAGGGTCTTACCGCAGACGAACTAGCCAAGCGTCTGCCAGGACTCCCGCTGAACACGATAACGCCCCGGATAGCGCCGCTGGTGAGGAGAGGCTACCTGATGCCTACCGGACGCAGGAAAGCCGCTTCTGGGCGCTTTCAGAGGGTTTTGGAGTACGTCCATGACTGAGCAACGGACAGAACAATGGTTTCATGACAGGCTGGGTCATGCTACAGGCTCTCGAGCCAGCGACATCCTTGCAGGCAAGGACACGCAAGCACGGAGGGGATACTTGACCCAACTGGTCACGGAGCGACTGACGGGTCGAGCACAGGATTCGTTTGTTAACGCAGATATGCAACGGGGGATTGATGTCGAACCGCTTGCAAAGGCTGCGTATCAAGCGAGTTACGAACTAACGGACGATGTTGGGTTTGTGAAGCACCCGCTGATCCGTTGGTTTGGTGCCAGCCCAGATGCTCTGGTTGGGTCTGACGGTCTGGTGGAGATCAAGTGCCCGCGGTCAACGACACACCTTGACTACATCCAGGGCGGGAAACCTCCTGCGAAGTACGTCCCGCAGATGATGGCGCAACTTAGCTGTACCGGCAGGAAGTGGGTGGACTTTGTGTCGTTTGATGACAGATTCCCTGAACACCTTCGGTTGTTTGTAGTCCGGTTCCAGCCGACAGAGGAGGAGATCGAGAAGTTTGAGAGCAAGGTCAAAGAGTTTTTGTCTGAAGTCAACAACCTAATGGAAAAACTATGCCAATCGCATACGAAGTAATCGCTAGCACCGGCACCTACACAAACAAGCAGGGAGAGGAAAAGAAACGCTGGCAGAAGATCGGCGTTGTCATGCAAGGCCCGAAAGGTCTGACGCTCAAGATGGAGTCAGTACCTGTTGGCTGGGATGGCTGGGCAACACTGGCTGAACCTAAGGCACGAGATGATGCCCCCTTCTGACCCTACTAACCCCGACCACTACAAAGGTGCTGTTGAGTGCATCGATGCCATTGCAGTCGCTACGGAAGGACTGCAAGGCATGGAGGCTTTCTGCACCGGAAACGCGATCAAGTATCTCTGGAGGTGGAAGAAGAAGAACGGCAGAGAGGATCTAGAAAAGGCTCAGTGGTACATCAACCGGCTTTTGCGATCATTGTGAGCGCATGGGAACGGACTTCTTCTACCCTCCGTTCCCAGCCTTTCCCGAACACCTCCCAGGTCTTAAGTTCTTTCAGGAACGCCAGACGCTTGTCGCAGTACAGGTTCACAAGGTCATTCGGAACCATCGCTTGTGCAACGCGCAGCGTCATCGGCCCGATAACACCATCAGGCTGCACCCCAACAGACTCCTGTAGCCACTTAGATGCTCTGCCAACACCACTGTTGATGCTTGCGTCAAACACGCAATAGTCGATCCCTGCTGGCAGGTCGTCACCCTTCACGCGATCCCAATATTTGGTTTTGTAAAGCGGAGCAACGTCGTCATGCGTCAGTGCTTTCATATCGTCAACACTGACAGGATGACCGCAAAACTCCTCCCAAACCTTCTGCGTGCAGCCGTGGTTGGTGGCGCCGCCTGGGTCATCCTTGTGATTAACGAATCCTCCCTCGTGATGGAGAACGGCTTTCAGTGCGTTGTCCCAGTTAGCGTTCACTTTTTGCCTTTCATGTCGATGATTTTCTCAAGCGTTCTGCCGCCAAAGTAGAAGGACATGATGAGCATTCCCCATTGGCCCAGCAACTCAACGTAAGCCTGATTTGTGTTCTTGTCGAACGCTGACATCATCGCAAACGTGAAGTAACCGAGAAGGATTGCGATCAGCGTCATCGGTCGGATGTTTTTTGACAGCCAACTGTCGCTGGCCATATCAGCTTTCAACCTGTCCGTCAGGTTGTTCTGCTCGATCTCAAACAGCTTTGTTTCGTTCGCAAGCTTTGCAAGCTCACCGTCTTGATGAAGCTTTGCAAGCTCTGCTTTTGCTTTGTCTGCTGCTGCTTGGTCAGGCAAGACTCGATCAAGAATCTTGCCGCCAACCTCAAGTAGTGGACCGAGTGGAATCATCTTTTTCCTTTGAAATCATGTTAGCCGCAGCATAGGCACCCTTCCGGCCTACTAGCCCACCGACAGCACCGATACACAACAACATGATGTCTTTCAGGATCGCTAGAAACTGCTGGTCGATAGGGCTGATGCGCTCGAGGTCATGCTCGACAAACATCACCGCATAGAGGATAGCTGCAACACTGCCGAACAAGATAAAGTTCAGCGTCAGCACCACCACCGACCACGTTCTGACTTCAATCTGTTCTGTGTTCATTTGCTTATCCCTGCAAGCGTTGCCATCAGCACTACAAGAAAGAACATAGCACCAGCGATGTACTTCACTGGTTTGCCTGATACCAAGACCAGATGTAAGCGGCAGAATGGTAGAAGATGATGCCGCCGATCCCTAGCACTACAGCCAGCAGCATTCTCTCTTTCCGCTGCTTCAGACGTAGCTCGGCTTCTTCCTCGGCCTTCTTCTTTGCCGCCAACTCAGCAGCTTTGCGCTTCTGGATGATAGCGTTGCGTTCTCTCTGGATCTCGTCCCAGATGTCAGACTGTCCTGACCAGATGAGGTACTGCTTCAACTCATCGGTCATATCGCGGATTTTCTTCGCAGCAATGACGGACTCTAGAGCCTCTGACATTGCAGACTTCTGCTTTTCCTCCGGCAGCTTTGCTCGTTCATCTGTTGACGCTTTCTGGATCTGATCCTGCGCGTCAAACAGTTGCATGAACTCGCCTAGACACTCCTTTGCGTCTTTGCCAACCTGGATGGCTTGTTTGATACCTGCGACCGCAGCCTGTGCAGCAGCAAGTGCGACCGCGATCTCTACCATCTCACACCTTCATAACAAGCCCAAGCAACAGCGCAATGATAAACGCAGCAGTCCCAATCAGTATCTGCTCAAGACGCTTGAGACGAGCGTTGATGCCCTCATAGCGCACAGCGCAAACCTGTTCATGCGTCATTAGCTGCGCCTCGACTTCGTTTGCGGTTGTCATGTCTTGATGATGAAGTAGACACCCAAGTAGGGTGGTAGATTAGCATTCGTGCCAGACGATCCGGTTGACCCTGTCGTGAAGGTGTGCGTATGCGCTCCAGCAGAACTGGACAACCCAGCGTTAACACCAGTCGTTCCCGCAAGAATATAGCTTTCAGAGTTAGCCGACCACGCGAACGCACTGACTGAGTTGCTGCCATCAACAGACGGGCCTGCTCCTGGAGTCGGCGCACCAGTATTGCCAGAGTTTGCAACGACAAGGTGCTGGTGAGCGCCGTTAGAATCAGTCGTTCCAGTGTGAGTGTGGCTGACAACGATTGCGTCTTTGCTACCACCAGTGGAGTTAGCACTGTACGTCGTGCCAGCACCGACAGGGAAGCGATCTCGGAAGTCAGGCAGGTTGAACGTAGTAGACCCGTCTCCTGATCCGAATGCCGTACCGACTACCGCAAACAGCGCAGAATAGGTAGACCGCGACACAGCAGAGCCGTTACAGAGCAGGTAGCCCGTCGGAGCAGAAGCAGTCCCCCACATCACCATTCCACCAGTCGGAACGTAGTTAGGCGCAGACGATACCCACCCGCTACCGTCAGAGGTCAGGACGTTGCCAGACGTACCAGATGACGATAGGCCCGTCCCGCCACCAGCGGCTAATAGTTGGTTCGATGCCTGATTGCCAGCTTGGAAGTCTTTCAACTGCGACATCAACTCGCGGATGGCATTGTTGATGTTCGCCGGAGGACAGTTCTCAGCGATATTGATGTTGTCAATATCAGTGTTGTTGTCTGGATTGGTGTCGAACTCGCTGATCTTTGTCTTTGCCATGATTACTCCGGGGTCAGTCCGAACACCTGTCCGTAACCGAGTTTAAGCGCACGCTGTTGCAACTCTTTACTGATGGGGACAAGTTCAGATGTCGTTGCTTTACGCATCATACGAGCAGCAAGTTTAGGGTCTAGCATAGCGTCAACCACAACGGCTCGGATAGCATCGTCTGACCCGCCATAAAGCCAGTTTAACGATGCCACGCCCTTCTGCATCCCAGCAGGCACCTCACCGAACATCTGCTTGCCTACAACCCCACCGATAATATTTGCAATCGAAAAATTCTTGAAAGTGTTAGACCCTGGCTCTTGCGTAACACGGAAAGTTGCTTGATCCAAGTCCTTTGCGACTCGCTTTAACACTGAAACTTGCGACGAACTAAGATCGGTTTCCTTCTCAATGCCGCGAATTGCACGAACAAACGCAGGTTGAGCCAGCATATATTCTGGAGCGCGAGAAGGATCATCCAACATCATTGGGATTGTTGACTTAACCTTTGCTCGGAACTCTTGCGCGGCTTCCAACCTCTCAATCCCGCGACTAGAAGCTGCGTATTTCCTAAGATAGTCTTGGTAGCCAGGAGCAGCAGATTCAATCGTTTCATCAACCGACTTGATGATCTGCTCTAGTTGAGTCTTTGCGGCTTTGTAAGCACTGGCATTAGGTCCACCTCTGTCAGACTTGTCAAGCAATCCTTGCGCTGCTGCTCTGAGGTCTTTCCTGATCTCATAAAGTTCTGCTGGAGTTGATGCTCGAGCAATGTCGTCTCGTGCATCTGTCACTACAGACTGAACCGTTGACCTCTTGCCAGCAGGCGAGGCAAGAATATCGTCGATGGTTTTGTTTACGTTTAGAGCAATCGCACTGCCAAATGTCTCAGGCGTAACGGTGGATTGAGCAAACGCCGCCTCCCGCAGCGGTGCAGTCACTTCATCGCGCTTTGTAATCGCCGCGGATAACGCTTCTTTGTCCTTGGCAAGACGATCAAGCACATTAACCCTAGCCTGATTAGCTTGCATCTGCTGTGCTGTAAACCGTCCGGTTTCATCCATCGCTCTTACAGCAGGAATGGCCCCAGCAAGACCAACGTCCCTAGATGCTTGTGCAGCAGTTGGAGTGTAGCCGGGAACACCAGGAATGTATTGCTCCATCCTTGCCGCTGCCATTTCAGGGTCACGAGCAAGTTGACGAAGAATATTTCCGACGATGACCTCTCGACCTTCTTGCGTAAACGGGCGAACAACTTCTCTGGCTCCTCTCCCTGCTGCCTGTGCCGCAGTAACAGCACCAGCGCCAGCAGACGGAGCAACAGTTCCAGCGAGCATCCCGTAGCCGAGTTGTTCCAACGGCCCCGCTCCTTCTTCTCTTGCAAGACCAGACGCCAGCGCCGCAGCACCACCGCTTGTGGCTTGGAAGATAGGTGATTGCATCAACAGTTCGCGGCTGGCTTGCATAGATGCTGGCAATGCAGCACCAAGACCGTAGCCGCCAATCACACCTCCCATCGCAGAAGCAATGTCCTGCGCGGTTCGTTCTTGTGCGGTTTTAGGTTCAGGGATACCAGCCTGCGTCATCAATGCTTGCTGAGCCTGACTCGGCATAGGAATGTTTTTGCCGCCGATCATGTTAATCAGCGATACAAGCGCATCAGACGCCAGTGTTGGAAGCCCGAGCGCACCAGTGATTGCCGCCCTACCAGTCAGTCCGATCTGCCTGCCGATGTCCATGTCAGACGCAGAAACTTGCATGGCTGGACGCTTTGCACTCTCCAGCAATGCCGTAGGAGATGACGGTTGCAACCCTAGAGCGGTATCAACAGCAGTGCCTAAACGCTCTAATGGACGCTGCTCTCCAGTAAGAACTCGCAACCCAGCGTCGGAAATATCTTGAAGCCTGTTTTCCTCAAGAGCCTTGAAGTCTTTATCTGACAGTTTAGATAGATCCATCATTGCCCTCGTTTTTCAGCATCTCGCCTTGCACGCTCAGCGCGAATATCGTCAAGCGTAACAGCGCCCCTGCCTTGCTGTACAGGTTGGCTAGACATCCGATTGAGAATGTCTGTCAGCGGGTTTGTAAGCAATGAACCATCGCCACCAAGTTGTTGAGACAAAGACGCATAAGGTGCTTTTTGTCTCTCAATTGATTGCGCTCTAGACTTAACTTGCTCAGTTACTACGGCAAGAAGTTGATCTCTTTCTGACGGCAAAAGAGAATTGCCATTAAAGACTCTTTGTGCGACCCCTTTAATGGTATCTGGGATCGAACGGCTTCCTAGAATCGTAGCCTTGTCGCCTTCCTGAACAGCGCCAGACGGGTCGTAAATCTTGCCAACAGCGTAGATCAGCGCACCGTCTGCCGCTTTGTTGCCAGCGTTACCTTGACGAACAGCATTGAAAGCAGCTGCATACCTGTCAGCGATTTCCATCGCGCCAACGTCTTTCAGTACGCCGCGCCAATCACCAACAATGCCAGACTGTGCTTTTGCAACTGCGGTCGGGTCTTTAAGATCAACAGCAACTTTAGGAGACTTCAACTCCTCCTTGCGATCAATGTATTTGTTAATCATCTCTCGCTGTGGCTGCGACAGTTCATTAACAGGAACATTGATCCCAAGAACCTGCATTGCTTCCAACACAGATGCAGCAGGTTTTTCAGTTTTAGGCGCACCGGCAACTGGAACAAATCCTTGCGGTGTCATCTCAAATACTTGTTGACCTTCACTTAGCGTTACCCGTTCCGGTTGGCCAAATTTCTGGAACGCTTGTACCGTCGGCAACACTTTTGCAGCAACACTAGGGGCCTCGGTAAGCAACCGAAGCGCAGCGTTCAGATCAAGAGATGGTGCGCCTTGGCTAACGCCAGCCCCAGGCATTACATTGCCTTCGTCATCTCGCAGAGGGAAGGCAGATGGCTGACCGTAAAGCGTCGGTTGTGCCTGACCTTGCCGCATGATTTGCGGAAGGATTGCTCTTGCTGCTTGTTGCTCTTGCAATGCTCGCTGCTGCTCTGCTAGTTGCTGAGCAATCTGCTGTTCTTGCAACCGCTGAGCATAGACGTTTTGCGCCATCTGCTGGCCAGTCGCCAACCCCTGCGCGATACCAGCACCTAGACTCGGCCTAGTGGTAGACGGGGCTGCGGCTTGCAACAAACCCATGCCGATACCAAGCAAACCCTGTCGCTGGGCTTGCTGCTGAAGCAGATTGGCCTGCTCCTGACCTAGCAGACCGGGGAAGTAGGACGGGGCTTGCGGGAACAACTGAGCGAGAATTTCATCCATGTCACAACAGCGAAAGTCGCCGCCTCTCTACAAGTTTAGGTTCCAACAAACTAGCAAGACCACCGTAGTTGACTGCCTGTGGTTGTCCTCTGCGGATTCCTGGTGCTTGCATCGCGGCTCGAGGCTGAGCCTGACGCAACATATTCATCCCAGACATCCCCTGCATCGGGTTAAATCTTGCAGCCATCGGAGATGAGCCAGCAACTGCGGAGGCACCAGGAATATCACTCCCAAGAGATGCTCGAGCAATCGCATCGTAGTCAAATGTTGGTGACTGAACGATTGGCTGCACCTGATAACCAGCCATCGGAACTTGTCCAGCAGCTTGTGCCTGAGTAATGTAGTCCGACAGCACAGGAGCAACGTCCGGCCTTGCCAGCGACAAAGCTCCTTCTGCCGCACCTAACTCTGCCGCCCCTAGCGCACCGGCTTCCGCTGCTCCCGCTGCCCCCGCCGCCCCCACTCCACCCAACAGAGCACCGGCACCGCCGCCTAGCGCAGCACCTAGCATGGCGCCCTGCATCGGGTCATCCCTGTTGAGAGCAGCACCAGCGACTGCACCCATTATGATCGGTTCCATTCCACTCATGCTCGGCTCCCGTATGCACCCAACAGACCGCCAGCAGCAGCACCAGCGCCACCGTATCCCTGCGGAGCACCGAGAGCGTAGCCAGCAGCAGCGCCACCCAAAGCACCAAGCAAGGGATTACCAATGATCGGCTGAGTCGCCACCATCCCTGACGGGGCGCCATACACCGACCCGAGGTAGCTCTGCAAGGCTTGAAAGGGTGCCAGTTGACCGTAATTGAATCGAGCAATGTCTGCTGCCATCTGCCGTTGAGCGTAGTCCTCCGACATTGCCCCGACGTTGGCAAGCCTCTGGATGTCACCGTATTGAGTCTCAGCCATCGCAGGTGCACGAGTGGCTGCGGCTTCTTGCAGTCCTCGCTCACGAGCGTAATTCTCGTAAGCCAGTTTCCCGGCAATATCCGACAGACCCGTTGCCAGCGCACCCTCTGCTCGACCCTCCAACTGACCCAGTGCACCTGACCCGTACCGGCCAGCAGACGATGCAGCAGACCTAGCGCGGTTGATGGCATCCATGTACGTCTGTTCAAGCGGTCGTGCAGCGGCTTGGAAGGCTCCCTGGAAGAACGGAGAGCCACCTAGGTACTGACCCCCTACCGTTGCCTGTTGCTGGCCTAGCGCGGCTTGTGTGAGCGGAGAACCCATCCTCGCACGCTCAGCTGCGGCTTGCATGGCTTCCGTAGTATAAGCACTCGGCCCTACGTAAGTCTGACCGGGATAATACTGCGGCTGCTGACCCTGATACAGTCGTTGAGCCTCGCTCAGACCGTAAGCAACATAAGGTTGCACTGTCGGATCAAGCTCCGTCCGACTGACTTGTTGACTACCACCACCACCTGCCATGGTTACACCTCTGCTATCCACTTTCGCGGACGAAATCCGTACTTTTTAGCCACCCGCTGCCAGCCAGGACGATTAGAGTCAAACGATATTTTACGCGCTCCACCCTGTCTGGCAATCGCAAATAACTCAGCCATCCCGTCATCCATCATCCACGCACCCCAACCACACCAAACGTGTAGCGTATCGCCCTGCGGTTGAACTACTCCAAACCCATCCCCCAGCAGAAACAACATCGATCTTCCAGCGAAGCAGTCAGCGTAAACATCCTCTGGAATCCAAGGCTCGTTACTTGCCTCTTTAACCTCCAACAACCCAGGTCTAACTTGATCCCAGACTGACCGTAATTCCTCCGGTTTTACGTACCTAGCCAAGTACGACATAACGATAGGTTTTGTCCGCTGTTGCGTTTGCAAAGTGGTTGACTGTGCATTCGCCCTGTAGTTGATTGGATGCGTAAATGTCAGACGAGGATGACTCGTCCACCTTGTTGATCGTGACAATCGCGCTCGGCGTAGTCGGTCGTGTCGGACTTGTCTGAGCTGGCAACTGCTCAAGCGTCACACTAGTAGAAGTGGTCGCCCACATAATTTGAACGTAATCACCCGCTGCCAGTTGAATGTAGTAATTCAGCGCAGCAATCAGGTGACCGTCCGTCCCACCATGCCTGTTGGGGACTGAAAACTTACTGTTCGACCCAGCAACATCAGTCCCATTCTTGCGAAACCAAATGTCTACGTCTTGGATTGAATTACTGGTGTTGACAAACTGGAACGAGAACTGGATGTTGTAGATGCCAGCAGACCGCACTGTAATCTGCGAGTTGCTGACAACCGCAACACCACCGGCATAATCCGTCGTGTTAAACGTGACAGCATAGGCTGCGGTCGTGCTCGCCGCTGATTGATCTGTAGAGTCTTGAAACGCCCCGTAAGGCACTGCGTCTGCTATGGCAGCAGCAGAGTAGGGGACGAACAGAATAATGCTGTCAGGACTGATCCTGGCGTCGTATAGGGTGGTTGTAGTGGCGTTGCCGGTCGCAATAGTAAGAAGACCGACAGAGTTAACCTTACCGTCGAGAATCCGGTTGACGATTTCGGCAGTCTCTCGCGGATTGCCACCCTGTTGAGGTAGCCGACGAAACATCATCGACCCCCACAGGGAACGAGATCAAGATCAGTACCGACTAGGCTTGACCAGTTGCCAGTTGGTACAACAGAAAGACGATGATACTTCCCGCGACTGCGTAAAGACACGCGATTGTCAGAATCAGCAGCAACAGGACTCGCATAGCTGATGTTCCCGTCCAGCCGTTTTCTTGACGCTATCGCAATGGTCGCTGATCCACCGTCAATGATCGGCCTTGCAAGCGTTGCGAGAGTCTCAAGACCCTGCGCCTCAATATCGCCAGTCTGCAACTCAGCAGTAAGTGTCGAGCCACCAAACGAAATGAGTTTAGCACCGCTCACCCCTCCGGCTAACAGCTTTCCACCCACCCAAACTCGAGAGTCTAGGCTTGCAGGAACAGTGTCCAGCGTCGGATACAAAACACTCAAGGCTTCTAAGTCCGTCCCGCTGGTGGCAATCGTCGAGATGAAGTTAGCAGTGGTGTCGCCGTGACTCCACTTGTCCGTAGACCAGTTATAAACGAGCAACTGCTTGTTGGCGAAGATGTCTGTAAAACACCAACTTACCGTCTTGTTGATCGGGTCTACCGCTGCCGACATCTTGTCGAATTGACCTGGATCGCAGATATCGAAGAACCACCGATCTACACGCTCGCTCCCGATTGGTTTCACCTGCTGACCGTCAGTCACATAGAAACCATCGTCAGACAGGAAGTATGTAAGCGCCCCGTACCGCACGACAGAACGGGATTCGTAACACCCAAGAGCCGAGGTGACGTTATCAAACTGGAAGAACAGCGGAGCGCCAACATACGTCATCCGTACAACGGAGCGTTCCAGCAACACGATCCCAAACTCACCACCAGTGATGCCGCGAATCTCGCCACCGTCTGGAATGTCCTGTGTGTCGGATTGGCTTGCAGCCCCAGCAGTCCAGTCGGTCTCATCGTTGATGTCCGACCAGTACACGCGATTGGGATAGGTCGAGGTTTTCCCTGCAACCACAAAGTCTCGGACGGTAGTCACAAACTGTGCAGTCGGAGCAGCAGCAGCAAGATCGGCAAAGTTGGACGATGATCCAACCGTCCACGATTGCAACTTGTCTACACCGTTGGCCCCGATCACCTTCTGACCGAACTGCGTGAACGTCCACAGCGTCGTTGCCGTGTACGCTGATGCAGTACGCGATACGTCCATCAGATACTTGTACGTTACCGCTGTGCCACCAGACGAGTACGCTGTGAACCCTGTTGAGTTCACCCCGTTCAGGCTGAACGTATTCGCATCGATCCTGGTGATCGTATAGGTGTTGCCGTTCAACTGAGTCATGCCGACAACACCGGAAATCGTCACCTGTACACCAGTGCGAAACCCGTGACCGACAGACGTAATCACGCAAGGGTTAGCTTGTGTTGCTCCGGTAATCGTGACGCTTTTCGTCGGGAAGTAACGCCAGAGATAGTTAGCACTCGCACCAAACAGAACGGTGTCAGCCACCCAGCGACCAACAAAACAGGTCAGAAGATTTTCGGTTGCAGCGTTGGAGAAGTCGGCAGCAGCAGGCATCGGCCCGTAACCTACAAGCGTAGGCAGGACGTTCTTTGCCTCAACCAGACTATCAGCAATACCCGGACGGTCTGGTGTCCACTGACCGAAATTTACTCTCATTCTGCCTTCGTCTGCTCTTGAACCTGCTCACGCAGCTTTTGCCACAGCGCAACTGACATCTCCAACGGCAGTTTGCCCAACCCCATCGCAATGATGTTGGCTTCTTCAATCGTGATCGTGATGGTGAACTCTTGCATCTTACGCAGCCCAAGGAAGCGGTGGCGAGACAACTACCGGATTCTTTTGCAATTCGATCTGCTGCTGCACTGCGGCTTCGGTCGCGGCCTTGTCTACGCCGTTCGCCCAGATCCATTCGAGCACTTGCTCTTGGGTCAGGTCGGCGTAGGGCACGAAGCTCTCAGGGTTCGGGCCGGGAACAGAGCAGGTAGAGTAGACAGAAGCGGAATAGCCATCTTCAGTCGCGGAGCAGCGCCAGTGGATGCAATAGACGACATCGCTGAGTCCGTCTTCTGAGACTTTGCAGTCCATTGCCGATACGGTCCAGTCCATGATTAAGCTCCTTTGAGTGCGGCCACTTCGGCCTCTAGGGTTTCAATACGGGCCATTGCTTCTTGCAGGGCTTTGATGGCTGCAAAGGTCAGGTCTTTGTTGTAGATCGTTTTTAACGGCACACCATCTTCCGGCGTATCACCAAAGCCATCTGAGTCTACAAACTCAGGCGCAACTTGTTCAACCTGCTGCGCGATTACACCGATGTTCAGATCGTCGTGCGTCTGGTCTTTGTACTTGTAGCTGACAATCTCCAGCCCAGCAATCTTGCTCCAGTAGGAGCCAAGCGGGTTGATATCGGTCTTGGTGCGAGCGTCAGACAGGTCTACGTTGTTGGATTGGTAATTTGCAAGCCCACCGTTAGAGCGGATTGAGGCTCGCAGCGCGGTACTGTCATTGCAATACAAAAACGTCGCAGAAGTGCCATTTGGAGAGGCTCCAGAATAGTTAACCTGTATGCCGTTTACTGACTGAGTAAGCGTTGCGCTAGTGTTTTGAACAATAACGCTCGTTTCATTCGCGTTTGATCTTAGTTCGTGATAAGCGCCTGTACTTCCTACATAAGTCCCCGTATTACTCGCCTTAAAGTACCCACCGCTGGTGATACGGGCGCGTTCGGTGCTGTCGGTAGCAAACGTCATTGCGGCATTAGAAACCTGCACAAAATCTACAGTGCCGCTGTTGCCGTTTTTGTTAATGTAGAAATAATCGCCACCACTAAAGTTTGCCCCGTCAGCATCTAACCAAATTTGAGCCTGTCGGCTTGCAGCAGTTGCGCTTGAGATATTGCGGAACCCCCCGCCTGCGTTATTACCAGCGGTCGAATCGCCAGATCGGAATAGAGCCGTAATGTTGTCTCCAGACGGAGCAACAACTTCCATGCGATAAGAAGTGCTAGTAGCCCCAACAACCAAATTCCCACTAGCATCCAAGGTCATTGCTTGGTTGAAGGAGAGAGGAGCATTAGCGCCGGATAAGTTATTGGGGGCGTTAAACCAAATGTGTTGCCCAGAGGCTTGGTTATAACTGGTCGCAAAACCATTGCCGATGTACTTGTCGCCGCTGCCATAATAAAAGTTTGTGTTTAACCGGGTTTCATTACTGAAGCCATACCAAGATGAATTACCGATCTGCATTACGGGCGTGACAGTATTCCAGTTAGCATTAGGCGTCACCCCCAATCCGAGGTTGCCGGAGGTGTCAATAAACATCCGATCCGCAACACCAGACTCAGTGATTACAAAAGAGGCTGCTGCGTTTCCACCAACACGCCATTTCTTGTTGGATGCACCAGTGTTGGTCAGCGTGATGCCAGAGTTTGAACTTGCAACGTCCAGCGCAGTAGAAGGCGCATTCGTCCCAATCCCAACATCCCCCGCCGCACTCACCACAAACGGCGTTGCGTCAGGATTGGCACTATCCTCCACCTCTAGCGCGTTGCCAGTACCCGTCTGCGTGATCCTAAGTGCTGGAGTGGTGGCGTTCACCACCATGACATAGCTGTCGCCTGCTTGTGCGGCTTGGATCTGCGGGACAACTGTGTTGAGCAAAAGCGCCTGATAGACAGCCATGATTTACCTCAAATCGGATAGTATTCTGTTCCGTCACTCGTCTTGACGGATGATGCAACCGTGTAGTCAACCCCTGACCCATTCCTCACCGGCAGGCCAATCGTGTAATCCGTCCCTGCACTATCTTTCACAATGAACGGAGCGCCAGGGACAGGCACATAACCACCGAGTGATCGGAGGTTAGGCAGCTTCAGGTTAAGACCGAGCAACATTACAGCAGTCCAACAATGTTGCTGGCAGTCGTGTTGGTTGACCAGACCCGTCGAGCCATCACCGGCAGGATGACGCCAGCAGGGACGTTGTAGAAGATCACGCTTCCACCGCCGGTATCGTTGATCCGCACGTTACCCGACCCGCCGATGTAGAGCGCACGAACTGGCGCAACCAGATCAGAGTCGGCAGGAGTGATAGCAATGCAGTTGACTGCACAACTATCGGGTGTCGTTGAGAATGGTGCAGCCATGTTAGACCTCTACCCACGAACTGGATGATGTTGAAGAATCTTGCCACAAGTTAGTGACCGGAACAAACGTCGTGCCGCTACTGTCTTTGACTTCTCGCGGCACCACAAACTGAACAGCAGAACTCGATAAAACAATCAGCGAAGCCTGATACTGCACCCCGTTACTATCCCTGACCAGAAAACTAGATTCTGTCGGGTCAATACGAGTCCAAACATTACTGTCGCCTCGTAACTCTTGCCAGATCCCACCGCTAGTCGGCAGCGAACTGAACGGTACTTCAGAGAACGCCGCAATCCCAAACATCAGAAGCCTACTTCAGTAGTTTCTAGCTTGCACACCCACCTAATCGTAGTCGAAGCCTGACCCGTTACCGTTACAGCAAGACCACCATTCGTAGTATCGGCAGCAAGCGATACCGCCCAGGTAGACGCTCCAGCATCCCCATACGGACTGCTCACCGTTGAGCCTGTCAGTGTCGTAGCCGCAGCATTTGCACCACGCTTGATCTGCCCATCAAATGTCCAAGATTTCGTATTGCCGCCTGCCGTAACATTGGCAATCACAGTACCTTTGAAATAAATTGCACTGTTGTTCTGCAAGATCAACTGATTGGTCGCATCAGCAGAACTTGTATTGCTACGCAACTTTGTCGCAGTGGCATTCGTCGTCTGCACTCCTAGTACGAGACGAGCGGCTTGCTGCACACCTGCTTTTGCTTCAATCGGGGTGTTGCTAGCAGGAGTGACTAGATAGCCAATAATTCCTCGAGTCGTGCCGTAAACACCACCGATCACCGCAGACACATTCCCTGACGCTACGTTGTCTGAGCCGCCAGCAACAAAAGAGTAATCCCCAGACGCAGTATTAGCGCCACCGCTGGCAACATAAGCGATGCCACCGCTAGCAATGTTGTTTAGCCCTGATCCAACACCAGACCACAGCCCAGAAGCGGCATTGCTGATCCCGCCGCCAACAACCGAATACCCACCAGACGCAGTGTTTGATTCGCCACCAGCAACAACGGCAGCACTTGCAGATGCTGTATTCGTCAGCCCTCCACCTACAAATGAATAGGCAGATGAAGCGACATTTTGCTGACCGCCATCGATAGCACTACCAGTGCCGGACGCAGCGTTAAGATAGCCACCAGCAACCGCAGAATATGCTGCACTTGCGGTATTTTGCCGACCACCACCTGCCGATGAGTGACCTCCAGAAGCAGCGTTTTCCCGGCCTCCTGCGACCGTTGCATACTCGGTCGATGCAGTGTTAAATCTGCCGCCAGCGATTGTCGTATGCGTTGCACTCGCAGTGTTGTCAGCGCCACCGGCTACTGTCGAATAAAAACTGCTTGCAATATTGCCGCCGCCGCCACCAACTGTCGCACCAGTTTGTGTCGCTTGGCACTGACTCCCACCCGAGACTGTGCTGTTTAACCCAGACGAAATATTTGCGTATCCACCACCGATTACAGAAAGCGATCCACTCGCCACCTGTGTAGCACCAGTGCGAATGGTCTGCCAGTCAACGGCATACGTTCCGCGCTTATTTCCACCAGTCGTTGTACCGTCTGGAACCTGTGCGAGTTTTGCTCCTGTGCCTTTCGGAATAATCGCAATGTCGCCAGTTGCAGTCGTGACAGCAGCAGTAAGACTAGCGACGTTTACCGTGGCATTAGGCGAGGCACTACTGATCGCACCCGTCACCGGCAGACTGTCAGTGCTTACCGACTTGCCAGCAGGGTAAGTACAGAACACATCCTTAACGCCAGACCCAAATCCGACAAGACTTCCGTTGGCACTGCTTGCAAGAACGGTATCTCGAGTCAGCGATCCGGCTCCGACCGTACCGATGCCAACTTCCCAATCAGCAGTCGATTGAATGCAGTAATAGGTCGTGTTTCCAACCCCGATAGACGAGAAACCTTGATACCCCTGCACAGCACCCAGTAGGGAAATTGTCCCCGTTCCTTGGGTAGAAGTCGTCTCTTTGACGCGATCTTTTAGTACGAGCGCCATTATCGACTCACTCGCATTGTCAACGGTGATGCACTGAACTCAGCATCATCATCCGACTTCGTAAGACTGTTAATGCCACGCTGATACAACGTCGCCCAGGTCTGCAATCGAGCGTCGTTCATGAGATACGGCTCAGCCTCACCTAGCGATCCATACAGCAGACAATCCATCGCGTTCACCGTCCAGACGTTCGTTGTCTGCGTGCTCGATAGGAATGGTGGCGAAGCGTAATACAGCATATACAGCGTATACGCATTGTCAGGGTAGGGAGCGAACTTGAACTCGTCTGCCAGGATTGTGTAGCGAGTTGGTTTGCCAGAGTACGTAGACTGAGCGTTGCTCGTGAACAATGACGGAGTGAGGTAGATCACCGGCTGGAGCGGGTCTCCATCGATGTACAGGTCACGCATCTGAAGGAAGTCTGACGGTAGCTGCACCGTCGCATCACCGCTCGTGGTGGTAGTGGTGACGTTCTTCAGCATCTGACGGATGCGAAGCTCTCGACGTAAGCGAATCTCTGCCAGCCGAATAAAATCAGGGATCTGGCTACTTAGATCGCTTCTTGCGAGATAGTTTGCGATTGCGGTTTGCAGATCGCTGTAGGTCGTTAGGGCCATGCTTTACATCATCCCATCCGAATGTCTTGACTCCGATATGCCCGATGTGCATCGACAATTCGTGGTCTACCCAGACAGGAATGTCGTTTTCCATGCAGCGGACACAGAAAGTGACGTCTTCCCCAATTACGTTCCCATGATCCGTCCAGATGATGTCAAACCAAGGACGGGGAACCTTCTCAAACACTTCTCTACTGACAAGGGTACACGCAAAACCGACCGCTGTCACCTGCTCAATTCCCTTCTTGTTCCTGCTCTCTACCTTGTGCCACACCTGATACGGTTCGCCTTCAGCTTTGCCGTTCAATATCTCTCGCTCAATCTTGAGATTCAGCGCGGTAGGAAGAATCGGCTCTCTCCTGGTGGTGGCGTTCGTCCCGATCATCGACACTTGTCTTGACTGTAGGATCTCCAGCGCGTTAGCAGGAAACCGTTGATCCGAGTCAATCCACAACGTCTGATCTGCACCCCACTCCAGAGCCTCGGATGCCAGCTTCTCCCTTTGCGTGAAGATCAGCGTCCCCGGCATCTGCAACAACTGGATGTCGTTTACTCCACGCTTGGCCTCGTAAGCACACAGCCTAGCAAGGTCGAAACAGAATCCAGACATCACCTCGTCCCGGCATGGGACACAGATTGCAACTTTCAAATATTCCCCGGATGAGTTCTGAAAAATCGGTTGTCAGGATTGTTTAGGAAAGCCTTGAACGCAGTCTGATCTATTACGTGAAAGCCACGCATGATGCCTTTTGCGTTCAGGTCATCAATCAGCGTCAGCGGAAGTCGAGCAATGTGCGTGATTACATCGTCAAACTTCTTGGGCGCATCGTTGAACTGACGTTTGTTTGCCTCGATGATTTCGGAGACATCCTGCTTTGTCTCCAGAATCACACCGCCCTCAGTCGCGTGAGCAACGGTATAGCGGCCATCATGAACAGAAAATAGTGTTGGCATAAAAGCGGGGAGAGGTTTCCCCCTCCCCTTCCCGATTACAGCGCGGGGTTCAGATCCGCAACGATGGCATGAGCAGCCTCGTTACGCATCTCGAGCGTGAACTCGCAAAGCAACTGCGTCTTTTCCGAGTCGCCGGTCTTTGCCAGATCATTCGTCTGGAACGGACGAAGATACGACAGAGCAGCATATTCGGGATCAAGGAGCAGCGCGTCACGAGTACGCATGAAGCGGTCAGGAACAACCGACAGAGTACCGAAGTCGCTCATGTAAACATCAGCGGCACCGATAATCGTCGTCGGCTGGTCACCAGGAGCCATGTAACGCTGGGCAGCGATACCGGCAAACGAGGAGACCTTCTGCTTCAGACCGGAACCAACAACCAGCATCGTCGGATTGCCACCTGAATCAAATACACCAGCAATCTCGTCCTTCAGAAGTTGCTCGGTGAAAGTACGAGTCGCACCGTCCGAACGGGTCGAAACGCCAATAGTCGTCGGGTCAGTACCGGAAGTACCTTTCGACGTATTGGTTTTCAGCCAGGACAGAATTGCACCGAGTTTACGAGCGGTCGTGGACGAGCCAGCATCGCGGCCTTGGTTGGCAGTGATGATGGTTTCCATGTCCCGCTTAAGCTCACTCGATGCGCGGGCAAGTTGGTATGCACGCTCCGAGCGCCTTCCTGCCTTGTTAACTGCCTCGAGCGTTCCTGAGGTCTGCACCACTTTCTGCACGATTTGGGTATAGTTCCCCAAACGAACAGTCGGGCTAATGGTTGCAGAAACTCCGTCGGCTCCCTCAACGGCGGCATTCGCTGCGGTAGCTGCTGCGAGCGAATCAGTCTGCCACTCATGGAACACAGCGGTCGCTTTGGTGCGAGCCAGAGTGCTCATGATCGGGGTTTCGGTCGGGCTGATGTCATAGATGACATCGATCAGATCTTCGCGCTGGCCGATGGCCGTGTGTGCGGTAAAGGTAGGCATGATGGACCTCAGTAATTGAATCGTTCAAACAATGAAGCTGCATCCCTGGCTTTGCCAGACTTACGCAGCCGGTTTCGTTCCTGCTTCGCTGCATCAGACTCAGGGTTTGAAACCTTCCCAGTTCCGGGCTTTAGCGTCTTGGGAGCCTCAGCAACCCTCTTGGCTACCTCTGGCTTGTTCGACATTAGCTTGCGGTACTGAGCGGCTTCCCACAAAACCTGAACAGCGCGTGAGTCATAAACCTGATTAAGTTCGCCCTCCGTAAAACCGACGTTCTGTGCATATGAGCGAATATCCCGTCGGACTTCTTCACCCTTCTGCGGATCGGCATACTCTGGAATGGCTTGCTGTAGTCGGGCCTGTTGCTCGGCAAGATACTGCTGGAGTTGCGTCTGACGCTCCGCTTGTTGCTTCTCAGCAATGCGTTGCTTTTCAGCCTGAACTGCGGCTAGTTGCTTGTCTCGCTGGACAGACTCTGCGACTTTCATCGCGTAGCCAATCGGATCGGACTCTTTCAGTGACTCTAAATCTTCCGACTTGTTCTGCTCCGATAGAACCTTTTCAATCAGTTCCAATCGTTGAGCGTACTGGTCTCGGAGTTGTTTGGCTTGCTCGACAGCGGCTTTCTCAGCTTCAATAGCCTTCCGCTGTTCTGCTAAAGCCTGAGTTTTCTGAGTGTAGTCAGTGCCAAGTTGATAACTCTTAATTAGGTCATCCAACGAAACTTCGCGTTCCTCACCTGCGGCTTTCACCCGGTAGCGCGGTGTTTCCTCGACTTCCTGCTGCTCAACTACAGCCTCCGTCTCCTGCTGCTGTGCCTCGGGAGTGGGCTGTTCGCCTTCCTCCGGCCCCATCAAGCCTAGAAACGCATTGGCTGCACTGTTTACATCCAGCGGGCCACTTCCTTGCGGATTGGTGTCCATATCACCCCTTAAAGGATCTTCCAACGTTTACGCTTAATCTCGGCAGTGTCAACAATCGACTGAAAGTGATTAACAACCGTGGTTAAGCATTTAATCATTTTATACGCATTTTCTCGTGCGTCAATATCTTGCTCAGACGAGTTAAGAATCAGGTCAATCTGCTCCTGTTTCAGCTTTTCCAGTTCACCCCGGAAATAATCGTCTCGCAGTAGATTCGCCGCCTGCTCTGGACTCATCCCGGGATCTCGACGTTTTGCGTAATCCCAGCACCGACCTTCGCCGCTTTCAGTTGAGCCTCAACCGCAAACTCCTGCTGCTTCAGTTGTAGCTCTGCTGCGGCTTTCTCCCGAGCCAGTTGAATGTCAGCTTGAGCCTTCATCCGCTGCGTCTCAATCGCTGCCAGTGCCTTCTGCTGTTCGATCTGTATCTGTGCTTGCGCCTGCGCCATCATCGCGTCCAGAGCAGGATTAGACTGCTGCTGCGGAGGTGGATTGCTCAGTTGCTGGTCTAGCTCGGGGGGAATCTCTTTGAAGAACTCGGTTGAATCCTTCAGTCCCGCCGCTTCGATAAACCGGCCCAGCGTCGCCCGATACTGCCCAACAGAGACAAGAGGATTGGCAGGGCCGTATTGCTGGAGAATCTGCTCTTGCTTCGACAGGATCATCTGAAGCATAGCCATCTGCTCATTCTTCGATCCGGTTCCGAGTCCGACACTGATCGAAACGTCGTACAGGTTCGACCACTCTCGCGGATCCATCTCAACGAACTTGCCACGCATCCGAATCAGACGGGGCTTGTCCTGATACTTGCAGAGAAGATGCAGAATGCCCCGGAAAAGGCTCTTAACGCCCGTCTCAGCGAACAGCCGAGCAATTAGCTCCATCTTGCCAGCACCCGCTTGCATCGTCGCTGCTACAGCCGCAGCCGTGACGTTTTGCAGGATGTTGGGGTCAAGACCTTGCGAAGTCTCCGACACACCCGACCGCTTGGCTTGCACCGAGTCAAAATAACCCAGCATCGGATAAGCGGAACCAGTGATGTCCGGCACCTGAATCGGAGCCACTGCACCCGTTGATTTCGTCCTGACAACACCACCAGGAGTGACGTTTAGCAAGTCATCCAGGTTCACCTGCCCGTCAACAACCTGCATCCGAGCGTTGTTGATGAGGTAGAGGTTGTCCAGCATCTGCCGAGTGACAGTTGACTTGATTAGCTGGATGTCCATCGTCCGATCTGCCAGCGACTGACCGAAGAACTTGTGCGGAATCGGGATCGGGCAGATCACGTGAAATGGCACGTAATCGGTCGGAATGTTGGCTTCCCGCCCGTCAGCGTAGGTCAGAATCGTGCTGTTGGAGTAGAAAATCTGACGGAGTTCTGCGATCCCATCCTCGTCGTAATCAACGTAAAGATAAGACTCGTAGACCTCGACCTCTTGCATTGACTCGTCGAGACTGTCCTGCTCGTACGGTTCTTCACCTGGGGAGTATCGAGCGATCCGCTCCTCGGTAAAGTCAAGAGAATTGTAGACAGGAAGGCTGTATACCTCGTCCTTGTCGAACCCCATCTGAACGAGTTCCGACCGAGGCATCAGCCTGCGGTGCGCCATGAAGGGTGATTTCGTTTCACCGAACCGCGCTTTCTTGCTGACGATCAGTTCTTCGGGAGGAATGCAGTCAATCTGAATCCGGCCTGACTTGGTTTTCTTGCGGACGACAACATTGTGCGAACGGGTGACTTGATCGACAACTGTACCGTCTGGCATCTGCATCTGCGATACGGATTCTTCCGTCTCCTGGCCAACGATCTCCATCGTACCGTCTGACAGTAGTAGGACAAGCTCCGTGTCTGACAGACCCCGGTAGGTTTCCTCGTCTACTTCGATCTTTTCTTCCCAGACCGCTTTTACCGTCCCGGTCTTGGCAAGTAGTGCATCCTTGAACCAGTCATGCAGGATGGCAAAACCGTTGTTGTCCTTGCTGAACACCCAATTAGCGTAATCCGTCGCCTGTTTCGCGCCTTCTTCGTCCTGCGGGCCGACAGGTTCAAACCTACCTAGATCATCGCTGGCAGTGAATACGCGAATGAGTTGCGGCAGCGCACCATCGATAACCTCTGCCACCTCTCCAGTGACGATCTGGCTGCGACCTTCTTGTTCGTTGCCGTAGGGGTTTCGCAGGTAGTAGTTCAGTGCTTCGGCACGTTCTGCTGTGGTTTCGCTGTCCAGCATCCCGATAGCATCGTCGATCTCTGCTTGCAGAATGCCGGTAAGAGTCCCGTTATCCATTTACCACCTCGCGCCTAAAATACTTCCGCTTCTCTGGGTCTTTCGTTTCCAGTTCAGCGAGTTTCTTCTCGAGTTCAGCAACTTTGCGTTGAAGTTCTTCAAACTCGCGCTTCTGAACGATGAAACCTTGTGGCATTAGCATCAGACCACCCACCTTGTATTGACGTTGATCGGCTTCGACCAGGATGATGTTTCATTCAGACCGACTGCAAGATAACGGAATGCGTCCGATCCGTGGCTAGACCAATCATGCAAGGGTCTATCATAAAAGACTTTCTGCTTTTCGTCGAAAGTCCGTCTGTAGTTCCGCAGGCAGTTCAACCCTTCGCTCGTTTGCGGGATGTTGAACCAGCAGCGGGGCAAAAGTCTGCGGACAGCTTGGATCCCGTCATCCACCGATAAACGTGGCGCAATCGTGCAACTGAGGTCAGCCTGCTGCAAAACCTCCAAACGAGACTTTCCAGACCCTAGTTCTCTGACCTGTACGTCGTGCGGGACGATGTGCTCGGCCTTATGCCAACCCTTGTTCCGCAGTTCTCGGACGTACCAATCCAGCCCGACTCCGTGGTTCTCAATGTAGTCTAGGAGTCTGACTTCTTGTCCGTGGACTTGTGCGATCCAGATCGAAGTCGAGTCGCCAATGCCGAGATCCCAAGCAGCAAACGTCTTGCATAGGTCGTCACGGACGATAGAGCAGAATCGACCTTCTCCTTCCATCTGGTTAAGAATTTGCCCATAGTAAGCCCCCTCGACAGCAGCGTGGAATGAACACTCGAACTCTTGGTCGTACTTGTCGCGCCCCATTTCTCGCAGCGCATCGTCTAATTCTGACTGAGCAATGATCCCGGTCTGACTGGCGCGGAACTCGAGCAACTTCCACCCAGGCTCACCCTGCGCTCTGTTCCGCAGATCGTAGAAATGGTTCTGGCCTTTAGGTGTGCCGATAAACATTGCCCAACCTTGACGGTCGGCTAAGGCGGGTCGGATCACTTCGTTCCAGATTTTGGGGTTTTGATCCCCAACCTCGTCCAGTACCACTCCGTCAAAGTAAGATCCGCGTAGTGAGTCGGGATTGTCGGAGCCGTACAGACCGATCCTGCGATCCCAGAAGTCAACTCGCAACTCTGAGATGTTGGCTGTTCCACCGAGCGGGTTAGCAAAATGATTGAGGTAGTCCCAGGCAACTCGCTTGGCTTGGCTGTAGGTCGGTGCGATGTAGGCATATCTCGGTCGTTCCAACTGGCACATCACCGCTGACTTGATTAGCTGGTTGATGGCACTGACAGTCTTGCCTAAACGCCGATGAGCCACTACCACCGTGAAGCGGTGATCGTCCATCGCCTGATGGATCTCAAGCTGCGGCTCCCTTGGACTATAAGGGATGACTACTTCTCTGACGCCCATCGAATGACAGCCTCTATCGGCCCACCGTTGTTACCAGAGATTTCCAAAGGAAGCAGCTTAGGATAAATCTGCGCCCAGAATACTCGCTCGTTCTGTGGATCTTCCTTTGCCCACGCTACCAGCCTCTCAGCACCGCCTAGTCCAGCAGCAGCAAAACTAATAGCTTCTTTTACTTGCATGGTCGTTTTATTAGGCACCCCTTTGGGTCTACCTCGACCTTTGTTTGTCAATTTCTCAATCTGTACTTTATTTACCACTTTACCGACTCCTGTCTGGGTCATCGGTTGACTTTACGTTGATCGCTGACGGATTAACTGGTCAACATCAGCGTTGCCTTTTTGCTCGGCAGTTGGAGCGAATAACGCTCGGCTTCTGCTGTCTGTAGTGTCTGGCTCGCACAGGTAATAGACTGCGAAACTGTTGCGGGTGACATCTGCTGGACAGGTTAGCGGGGCTGGCAATCCATGCCAACTGCCACGAGTGTCGAAAATTATAGCCCGATTGAACTTTGGTTCAACTGCTTTTACCAGTGTGTCGGGGTCTTTGTACAGTCCTAAGTGGCCTCCCCACTCTGGCTTCCATCCTGGTGTCAGGTAGACAATCAGGTTTAACCGTCGCTGGAGGTGGAGTTTCGGGTGAAGGTTGTAGTCCAGGTGGACGTTTAACTTTCCCCCCCTGCCGTGTTGGTGTAGCCCTCCACCGTGTAACCCGACATCTGGCATGAGGTCTGCCTTGGTCAGCCGCTCCAGTATCTCCGTGAAGTGAGGACTAAGCAGGTATTGGAAGCCTTTGTATGTCTCAGGCTTGAAGTGATGCCAGTCGTTGCAGGTCTGCTTAACCTCGAGCGGGTTGTCGTAGCGGAACCAACAGTCATCGTCTTTGGCTGGAAACTCTCTCGCTAGGTTGATCGCGTCAGCGAAAAAGTCATCGACAATGCAATGCCAGAATGGGTGATGGTCGATAATCACCGCTTGTTTCTGGCACTGATCGCTTTTGCCTTTGCCTTAGCATCGGCCTTGCTGGATGCGCCCCAGGCTTGCAGAGACAACAGCAGACGAGTCGGCTTACCGTCCTTGCGCTCCGGTCCCGGCATATTACCCATCCTTGCCAGGAACGATGCTCTCCGCGGGTTGTCGCCTGACTTAACGGGAGGCTTTAGGTCGCTACCGGGGTTTTCTCGCTCGTAAGACTTGCGTCCGGCCTCGTTCAACCCGCCCTTCGGGTTCTTGCCAGCCTTGCGAGTCCATGCGGCACTCATTCGTCTATCATCCCAGCAATCTTGATGATGATCCCGCCCTTGCCTTTAGCCTGACCACCCAGCCACTTGTTGCAGACCATATCCTCTGAGCAGACGAAGTTAAGCTGAGCACAGTAACCCATGTCCTCGGCTTCGTCCTCCATGCCCTTGGCAATGCCGTTTTCGAGACACCCTTGCATCTCGTCCGACTGTACGAACGCAGCGCAGTTCTCGCACTTGTACTCTGCGTCCTCGCCTGCTTCCATGTAGTCGGCTTTATCGACTGCCTTTTTCTTGTTGGCGTCGTTTAGCTCGGCATCACCAGTGACAATAGGACACTTCATTTCTTCCTCGCTGCTCTCATGTTGTCCACGAGGTTAGGGTAGGGTCGGCCAGCAGAGGCAGCCATCGCTTTAGCTGACTTCTTCTCTTTCTTCGACAGCGGATCAGGTTTGCCCAGCTTCTTCGGACGGGGCTTGTCCCAGATGGCTTTCATTTGCGCCCCGGCATCTTCTTGTAGGCTTTCTTCGGCGTCTTGGCAATCATCTCTTTTGCCACCGACATCGGAACACCGGTTTCCTTCGCCACCTTCTTGCTGCCAGCGGCTGCGTACATGAGTCGCTGTTGAGCCTTGCTAGTGATCGGCATATCAGTCCTCGACGATAGAAGTTAGATGCCCGATTCGGCCTCGTACCCCTATTGTACCGACTTCGTTGAGAATGTCACGAGGCAAAAACTTGTAGAACCCATGCTCCATGTCGAACACCTTTCCACCGTCCCACTGCTCGTGGAAGAACTTCTTGATGTGCTTCAGCGTCTCCAACATCTGCGGAATCAGGTTGTAGTCGAACGAATAGAGCCGGGTCATCAGCATTCCGTCAGTCCCGACATAATCCAACGGGAAACCTGTCTGCCTTGCCTGTGCGAACGTAGCCTTGTTCGCAACGTGAGCCTGCAAGTTGAACTGATCGGTCAATACGTACCGACCAGAAATCTTGAAAATGTGACTGTATCGGTTAGGAATGGTCGAGAGAATGTCTATCGTTGTGTGCAATTCGATAGCGTTTTTGATATACGCAACGTCTCGTCCTGTTTTTTTGACTCCCTGAATAAACCGAGAGTTGTAATGCTTAACAGTCGCTCGAGGAAACACGACATTCTGATGCTCGAAACTTGATTCCAGCACCCAGATGGACGCAATCGGACACGCTCGGTGAATGCTCTCAATAGTTTGATGCGTTTCGAGCAACCGTTGAGGATCGCCGTTAATAGCAGAAGTGACAAGAAACAGAATCACCATTTACCTCGCGTCGATTTCCACTCCTGCCGAGCAAACACCATCTCACCGGAATACGGAAGCCCTGCGAAATGATCCGGCAGAAAGAAATGGCTAGGCCAGATCGTGAGATCACGGTATTCGTGGTTCACCCAGGTACTCGTCAACCTTGTCGGGCCTGAGAACTGCCATGCCATCAGGTCGCCAGGATCGTCGTTCAACAGATCATCGACAATCTGCCCGATAAACGGATGGTTAGGGATCGCCCCGACCGCACCGTTAGACAACAATCCGGGCCTGAGAAGCTCCGACTCCCACGAACACCAAACATCCGGCTCTAGCATCCAGTCAGGAATGGCCCTGGAAGGCTCTGAATCGGCGTCTAGCGCGATCCCGCCATGTTCGTATAGGATCTCCCACCTCATGCAGTCTGCGACGCCACAAAGCTCTGTTTTCCAGAAGTGCTTCATGTGCTTGGCAAGCCTCCAGCCTTTGGACAGGTCGGAGTTGCCCCAGAGGTTGACCTCAAAGTCGGGGTTAAGGTTCTTCCACCGCTGGATGGTTTGGAGTGGGGCTTTGGTCTCGTCGCCCACCCAGACGAAGTGCAGGATCTTCGGGATCACAAAAAAATCCCCCTGCAATAGGGGGAAAAGGAGGAGACGCTCACAGTTTATCCCGTTGCAATTCGATCTGTCTAGCGCAGATTCTGGCGTCAGCTGAGATTTCCAGCGCGAGATTTATTGCGCGGTCGATGTCTTTTTTTAGCAGCAGGTCGTGCAATTTCGACAAGTTCATCCTCATCGTCAGGTAATTCGTGATCCAGTCCTGCATAGTTTGAACTCCAGAGTTGATAGTTTTGACGCATGACCCTGCGATCCATCGGTTCAAGTCCTGCGAGCTTTTCGTGTGATGTGTTGTTCATTATCCTTAAAAGTTGATCGCGGAACACTGGTGGATCGTAATCTAGCCAATCGAGGTATCCGTCAGAAGCGTCTGAAAACAGGAATCGACACGCTGTCCTGGCCTCGACAGTCATAATCGGACGCTTGCCCTCCATGACAGGACGGTGCGTCATGTCTCGGATTGCCAGAAATACGACAGCGGCTAATAATCGGGCTTCAGGTTGTGAGTCCACGTTTGGCCTTTTCGATTGCTCGGTTGATCCAGCTCGGTGGGGTGGAGATTTCAGCCGATACGTAGTAGATCGACTGGTAAGGGTGGGAGACATAGACAGCGTTGATGGCCGCCCTGTCATCTGGCCCTAGTTTCTGGACTACAGCATCAACGATCTTCGCGTCTGTCTGATCTGCTAGCGGCTCTTTCCGCTTCCATGCTGCCCAATTGTGTAGCCTCGACTCCACAGAACCTCCCTGATAGTGCGCGGAACCGTTCAGCCCCGCAGTGGAAACAAACATAAAGTTCGACAACAGAATGCTCAGTGATTGATTGATCGACAAGTCTGAAATCATTTTGGCAAGTCATGGCTCAAGTACCTCAGTTCGACGATCCTTGCACACTCTCGCAGCTTTGATACGTTCGTTCGCTTCATGACCTCGATTGCGATTGCAACGAAGGTTTCGACTTCAGCACGTTCATCGTCACCCCACCCGATCAGTTCTGCAATACAAGACTTGAGACGCTCATCCTTCAGCTTTGCGATTGTCTCAACGACATACTCCAGGTCATCTCTCGACAGATTGTTGCGCTGCTGGACGAGTTCTATCATCCGTCCAGCGATCTGATCGACAGTGATCGGGTCTTTACGCATTCTTCTCTTTTAGCTTCGCATCGACTATATAAACCAACGCCTGCCAGTTGGTTCTATCGCCGAACGTCGCTCGATTAACTAGAGCACGTGCTTCGTCGTCCGTCAGTTCGACCCATTTGCGCTTCTCAGCCTGCTCGATGGCAGCGCGGAGGTTGTCCATAGCTGCGTCGATCTCACCCGGCAGAGCGATAGCGTTCTCGCCGACGCTGAGTTGATTGATTTGCTCTAACGCCTCCAGCGCCTGCTTCATTGCTTCTATGCTCATAGCTTGATGAACTCCATATCTTCCCACTTGCACACAGGTTCTTCTTTGCACATGATGACAAATCCATCAATATCTCCGTCACCTCCGATGCTTTGAACCTCATATCCATAATCACCAACTTGAATGACAACAGGTGCATCCGGGTTTATCAGTTCACTTTTGTCTATCCATTTGCTGTGTTGCCACTTATCTTCTACCTCCATCATGGTTGCCATGATTTGACGCATGGTTTGAGACTTAAAAATCATTGCGGGTTCTCCTCATCTCCAAAATACATCTCTTGTGGGTGCTCAATGTCATCATGCACGATGACACCATGTTCATCTGCCGGCAGAAACCTGCCGCATATCACGCAGTAGTAGCCCTCTTTCATTGCTTCTATGCTCATTTTTTCCTCCACAAAAACCGCAACGTCAACCCATCAACGAAGTGCTTCTTAAACCGTGTTTCAGGTGCCCAGATTACATAGCCAAGCAAGATGCCCACGGCCCAGCCGATGAAGAAGGCTTCGGTCATTTCTCCCCCTTCAGCACTTTGGCTGCGTGTAGGTATTGTTTGTACTGCTCCCCCGACCGCTCGTACAGTCGCTCTAAGATCAGCACGCACTGGTCACGCTCGTAGGCTGCAACACGCTCTACAACACGCATCAGAAAGGCCAGATCCTTTTCTGGTGTCTCCGATAGCTCCCAGAACGCTCCGGCCTCAGCAGCGATCTTCAATATCTCGTCTCGGTTCATTTCGCACCGCGCTGTTCGGCTTCCATCTCGCGCAGGTCCATCGCCACGTCCGCGACGCCGTGCCAGTCGCACCGTGCGATCATCACTTGCAGGTACTGAATTAAAATTGCTCGCTGTTCTTCG
>Ga0208783_10000144_pt1 | contig 41277 bp, 37 predicted proteins | sample DEB19_08_DNA_2_FD_184529 | JGI IMG/M metagenome (GOLD analysis project Ga0208783, IMG submission 184529) | Aqueous microbial communities from the Delaware River and Bay under freshwater to marine salinity gradient to study organic matter... | ecosystem: Environmental > Aquatic > Marine >... | reverse complement strand
GAGCGGCACCTCGGTTGTCGGAGGCGCGGTCGGTTCCACCGGGGAGTTCGCAGCCACCGGCGGAGCAGCGGGCGGCACCGGCGGAGCGGCGGGCGAGGCTGCGTGCAGGTCGGCGAACGATCCGAGACCGAGGTTGGGCCGTGGCGTCGTCTCCGCCGCGGGGGGCGACGAGCCTGCGGCCGGTGAACTCGGCAGCGGAGGAACGACCGAAGGCGGGAGATCCGCGGCGGGCGTCGGTTCGACGCGAGGCACGGACGAACCCGAACGCCAACCGACGACGTCGTCCTCGGGAGGGGACGTCGGGATCGCCTCGACCGGCTGGTCGCCGAGCACGTCCGCGGCGATCACCGGAGCGACCGACTCGGACGCCACCTCGACCCCGGGCGGGACGGGGATCGGCGTCGGCTCGGGCTTGCCGATGGCGCGGGTCTCGATCACTCGGTGGACGGGAACGCCGACGAGGGCGGCGCACCCACCGCCTCGGGCGGGGGCCAGCTCGACCCGCAGATCGTGCGCTGCGGCGAGACGGGCGATGACCTCGAAACCGATCCCGCCACCAGCCGGCGATTCGGTGAGTCCGGCCAGGCGGGCATTGACGTGAGCGCGAGCCTCGGGGGCCAGGCCCGGTCCCCGATCGACGACGGCGAGGGCGTAACCCCCGCGCTCGGATCGACCGAACACCTCGACCGGCTCGGGCGCTTCCGAGCCGCGGAGCGCGTTCTCGACGAGCTCCGCAACGACGTCGGCGATCGCCGCCGCGACCGGCGCGTCGACCCAGGCCGGGTCGAGCGGACGCACCCGCACCCGGTCGGCTCCGTCGAGCGAGGCGACCGCCTCGCCCACGGCCACGGTCAGATCGGTCGGTCCACTGCGAACGGGGGCAGGGGCCCCGCCCGCAAGCACGATGAGGGCATCACCGTTGCGGCGCACACGGGCCGCCAGTCGACGGAGTTCGGTGATCAGCGCCGCGTCCAGTGGGCGTTCGTCGAGCGCGGCGAGCTGCTCGGACACGGCGGCGAGCGCCCTCTGGGCGAGCCCGGCGACCTGCTCGGCGCCGACCGCGTCGGGCGAGGTGAGGTCGGAGAACACCGCGGGGCGAGACTCGGGGGCTACGGCGGGCAGAGCCCGGTCGGCGGGCGCGCTCGTCCCGCCGGGAACCGACTCCGGGGCCGGACGGGGAGCCGCGACCGCGACGCCCCCGCGGCGCTTCGCCTCTTCCTGGGCCCGCGCCGCCTCCGATTTCGCGTCGGCCTCGGCCGCCGCCTTCGCCTCGCGCTTCGAGACCGACGGCGATCCCTCGTCTCCGCCGCCGCGCTTCGCTTCGGCCTTCGCCGCCTTCGCCTCGGCCTTCGCCTCGGCCTTCGCGACCTTCGCGGCGGCCGCCGCCTCCGTCTTCTCGGCCTTCGCTGCGTCGCGCGCGACTCGGGCTTCGGCGCGCCGCTCCGCCCGACTCGATCCGCTGCTCACCTCGGCTCCGCGTCGGCGGGCGACGAGCAGGATGGCGAGGAGGACCGCGCCCGTGATCCCGCCCCACAACTGGGTCTGAGCGGTGTCGGACGTGGTCAGGGCCATGGCGAGCTTGAACGCGCCGAACGCCGCCCCGGCCCCGAGGACCAGGACGGGAAGCGCGCTCGGCTTCGATCCCGACGTTCCAGCAGCCACCAGACCCCATCCTCCCACAGCCCGCGCTCTCCGGGCCTCCCCTTCCCATCGGCCGACTCGGCCCGAGGCTGAGGGAAATGAGGGCGGAGGTCCCGTATTCGACGAACCGGATGGGCCGGTCAGGGACCCAGCAACCGGCGGAGGCGGCGATCGGCGACCCGCAGCCCGATCCCGGCCATCACCACCAGGTAGGCCACATGGAGCGGAATCGCCCACGACCAGCGGCCCAGGGTCGCGGCCCGGATCAGTTCCACCCCCTGGACGAGCGGGGTGAGCCGCACCACCGCCTCCAACCCGTCGGGGTATCGGGAGAGCGGGAAGAACACCCCCGAGAACAGGAACATCGGGATCGTCGCGAGCTGCACGAAGTCGAAGTCGATGAACGACCGCATATATGTGGTCGCGGCCAGGCCGGCCGCCGCGAAGGCCACGGCGAGGAGCATCGCCGCCGGGAGCGCGAATACCGCCCACCCCGACCGGATGTCGCCGAACAGAGCCATCGCCACGAGGAACGCCGCCGAGTACACGGTGCCGGTGAGGAGCGCCCAGGTGATCTCGCCGCGGGCGACATCGCCCGGGTCGAGGGGCGTTGCCGTGACCGCGTCGTACACGCGCCAGTACTTGAACTTGATGAAGAACCCGTAGGTCGCGTCGAGAACCGCACCGTTCATCGCCGCCGTTGCCAGCAGACCGGGCGCCACGAACGCGGCGTAGGGGACGGTCGTCCCCGCGATCGCGACGTCACCCACGAGCCCGCCCACCCCGATGCCGATCGATCCCAGGAACAGCACGGGCTCGAGAAAGCCCGAGCAGAACACCCACCACGAGCGCCGGGCGGTGCGGGCGTTTCGCTCGACGAGACGCCACGAGCGGTTCGACCGTGGGAGCGGGACGATGCGCACGGGACCGGGCCTCACGCGCGCAACCGCCGGGTGAAGGCACGCGTTCCCCACCACCCGCCGAGCGCAACGATCGTGACGAGGAACGCGAGGTGCCCGAGTATCGCCGCGGCGGAGCCGGTACCCGTCGTGGCAGCGCGCGCGAGTTCGGTGCCGTGCCACAGCGGAGAGCACACCGCCAGCCGCTCGAGCACCAGCGGCATCTCGCTCACCGGGAAGAAGGTGCCGGAGAAGAGGAAGAGGGGCAGGATCACCACCCGCACAAGGAACGTGAACGTGACGTCGGATTCACGCCCTATCGCGTAGGCCGCGATCGGAGCGGCGAACGCGGCGGCGCAGAGTCCGGTCGCCGGGATCGCCAGCAGGCCGAGCGGCGAGGACACGGCCCCCAGCGCGCCCGCCACGACGAGGTACACGACCGCTCCCATCATCGCCTTGCCCGCCGTCCAGACCACCACTCCGGTGTAGAGCTCCGCCGGCTCGACCGTCGTGGCCACGAGCCCTTCGTAGTAACGCATCCACATCACCCCGGCCAACACCGGCCAGAGCGACTCGACCGCTGCGAGTTGGACGGCCGAGGCGACCATGAGCCCGGGTGCCACGAAGTCGAGGTACGGGAATCCGCCGACGCTCCCGGAGTGGGCGTCGACGAGCGATCCGAGCCCGACACCCATGGCGACGAGGTACATCACCGGCTGGCCGAACATCGTGAAGGAGACCCCTCGCCAGAGCCGTCGGTAGACGAGCCACTCGCGCTCCAGGACGCGCGCCACCGAGACGGGCCGCACGTCAGTCCTCCAGCGAGCGACCGGTGAGAATGAGGAACACGTCCTCGAGGCCCGCCCGCCGCACCATCGAGGGCACGTCGCCGAAGCCCGCCTCGACCACGGCGTGGGCGGTCGCGTCGCCGTCGTCGGTGTAGAGCAGCACGCGGTCGGCCAGAGCCTCGACCCGCTCACCGGCCCGAGCGAGGTGCCGGGCGACCTCGGCGGGATCGTGGTCGAGGTCGGGCCTGACCTCGACGACCTCCCTGGTCGCGTAGCGCTCGATGAGGGTTCGCGGCGGACCCTCGGCGACGATCCGTCCGCCGTCCATGATCACGAGCCGGTCGCAGAGCTGCTCGGCCTCGTCCATGTAGTGCGTCGTGAGCACGAGGGTCGTCCCCCGCCGCTTGAGCCTGTGCAGCCGGTCCCAGAGCAGGTGGCGGGCCTGCGGGTCGAGACCGGTCGTCGGCTCGTCGAGGAGGACGACCGACGGCTCGTTGATGAGGCTGCGGGCGATCGTCACCCGCCGCTTCATTCCGCCCGAGAGGGGATCGACCTTGGAGTCGCGGCGGTCGGTCAGCTGCACGAAGTCGAGCAGCTCCTCCGCCCGCTCGCGGATGACCGCCCGGGGCAGGCCGAAGTAACGGCCGTAGACGACCAGGTTGTCCCAGACCGTGAGTTCGGTGTCGAGCGTGTCCTCCTGGGGAACGACCCCGAGGTGCGCACGGATACGGGAGCCGTCGGTGGCCGGGTCGAGCCCGAGGACGCGCAGATCACCGCCCGACCGCTGGGACACGCAGCCGACCATCCGCATGGTCGAGGTCTTCCCGGCTCCGTTGGGACCGAGGAAGCCGAACGCCTCACCCCGTCCGATCGCGAAGTCGATGCCCGCCACGGCGGTGAAGTCGCCGAAGCGCTTCTCGAGCCCGCGGGCCTCGACGAGGGGTTCGGCGGACGACGACACGGCCTCCGACGCTACCGCCGCCGGATCGATGCCGTGCCGATCACACCGCTCGCCGTCGCGGTCGCCGCATCCGGATGCGCACTAGCCCTGACCCTCGGATGGCGCGGTTCCGACCTGCCCTCCCACGTCTTCCGGGCCGACCTCGTCCGTCGCGAGGGGTTCATCGTCTGGAACAACCAGTGGTACGGCGGGCACGGGCTCCTCCCGTACAGCGTCCTGACCCCCCTTCTCGCCGCAGTGATCGGTCCGCTCGTCGTCGGCGCGGTCGCGTCGGTCGTCGGCGCGGGGCTCTTCGCCCGGATCGTCGATACGGCGTTCGGACGCGCCGGTCGGGCCGCGGCGGTCTGGTTCGCGGCCGCGTCCGTCGCCAACCTGGCGGTCGGCCGGATCGCGTACGCGGTCGGAGTCACGTTCGGCCTCGCGGCCGTGCTCGCGATTCAGCACAATCGACCACTCGCGGTCTTCGCAGCCGCTGCCGCGTGCTCCCTGTCGAGTCCCCTCGCCGGCGCGTTCCTCGCGCTGGTCGCCCTCGCCGTCTTCGTCGCCGACCGGCGGCGACGAATCACCGCCGGCACCGCGGGTCTCGGCGCCGCCGCCCCGATCGTGCTGCTCGCCGTTCTCTTCCCGGGCGGCGGGCGCCAGCCGTACTCACCGGGGGCGCTGGCGTGGGACCTGCTCCTCGCCGGCGCGCTCGCCGTCGCCGCTCGGGATATCCGCGTGCTGCGGATCGGCGCCGTGCTCTATGCGGCAACCGCTCTGGCCGTGTTCGCCGTGCCCAATCCGGTGGGCGGCAACGTAAGCCGCCTCGCCCAGTACGTCGTCGGCCCGCTCCTCGTCGCGCTCGGACCGGGTCGCCGGGCGCTCGGGGCGCTCCTGGCCGGTCTCCTCGTGTGGTGCCAGTGGCTCCCGGCCGTCGATACGTTCGCGTTCGCCCGCACCGACCCGTCGACTCGGGCGGGGTACTACACGGGCGTCGTCGCGTATCTGTCGACACAGTCGGGGCCGCCCGGACGGGTCGAGATCCCGTTCACGGCCCGGCACTGGGAGAGCGCCTACGCGGCACGCGACCTCGTCCTCGCCCGGGGGTGGGAACGTCAGCTCGACACCGAACTCCACCCGATCTTCTACGGCGAGGACCTCGACGCCACCACCTACCGACGCTGGCTGACCGACAACGGCGTCGCGTACGTGGCCCTGCCCGATGTTCCGCTCGACAGGTCGGCGCGTTCCGAGGCCCGACTGCTGCGCGCCGGGGTTCCGGGACTGCGGCCCGTGTGGCACGACCCGCACTGGCGGGTGTGGCGAGTAGAGGGGTTCCGGGGCTTGACCGAGGGGCCCGCGACCGTCGCCGCCCTCGAACCCGATCGGGTCCTGCTCGACGTCTACGCCCCGGGCACCGCGCTGCTACGGGTGCGCGCCTCGAGTCGCTGGGCCCTCGACGGACCGGGGTGCGCGGCCGCCACGGCCGGCGGCTGGACCCTCCTGCGGAACCTGCGGCCCGGACGGATCGTGCTCCGGCCGGCGCTACGCGCCTCGCGGTGCCCGGGCTGAGGCACACCGCCCTGCCAGACTTGCGCCGTGCCCCGGAGTCGGATCATCACGGGTGTCGTGCTCGCTGCGCTCGTCGTGGTGGCCGGCGTCGTCTTCGTCACCGGCCCCGACCGCGGCTCCGACCGCGGAACGGGCGGCACGGCTACGGCGGCCGCTCCCGACCGGAACCGCCGCGACACCGACCGCGCGACACCGACGACGGCCCGCCCGACCACGACGACACTCGCCCACGATCCGGCCCGCACCCTCGCCCCGGTGCGCCGCCGAGCCATCAACGGCGCCATCTCCCCGAAGTCGGTCGTCGCCACGGGCGGGGGTCGCGTCTTCGCGCAGAACATGATGTACAACCACTCGGTCACGGTCTACGACAGGTCCGGCAACCTCGTGCGGACGATCCCCGACGGTGTGCGCCTCGCCCGCTTCGGAATCACCGGCCACCCCGGCATATCCCGCGGGGCACCGGTCGAGGCGGCGGTCGACGGCGCGCGCAAGAAGATGTTCGTGAGCAACTACGCCATGTACGGCAACGGGCACGGACCCGAGGGCAGCGACGAGTGCGGCGGTCCGGGCGGACTCACTCCGTCGTTCGTCTACCGGATCGACCTCGCCCGACTCGAGATCGACGGCGTGGCCCGGGTCGGCATGACGCCCAAGTACGTCGCCGTGACCCCCGACGACCGCTACGTGCTGGTCACCAACTGGTGCAGCTACGACATGAGCGTCGTCGATCACGCCACCCTGCGCGAGATCCGGCGCGTCCCGCTCGGCCGCTTCCCGCGCGGGATCGCGGTCGACCGGGACTCCCGGACCGCGTACGTCGCCGTCATGGGCTCCTACGACATCGCCAAGGTCGACCTGCGCACCTTCGCCGTGTCGTACATCCGGGGCGTCGGCAGCGGCCCACGACACCTCGTGCTCTCGGACGACGGTCGCCGCCTCTACGCAACGCTCAACGGAGCGGGCCAGGTCGTCGCCATCGACACCGCGACCGACCGGGTGGTGGGACGAGTCTCGACGGGCAGCCAGCCCCGCACCATGGCCATCTCGGCTGACGGCCGCGCGCTCTACGTCGTGAACTACTCGTCGAGCACCGTGTCGGTTCTCCGCCGCAGCGACCTCGCGGTCGTAGAGACCCTGTCTGTGTGCGGTAACCCCATCGGCATCACCTACGAACCGGTCGCACACCGACTCTGGGTCGCCTGTTACGGCGGCGAGATCCAGGTCTTCGACGCCTGACCCGGTCCGGACCCGATCGCACGGGCCCGATCGCCGTCCCGACCCCGGCATAACCTGCCGCCCCACGGGAGAGAGCATCCCGTGCGGGTCGCCTCTCCGCCACCCCGACGCGTCCCCGGAAGGACCGCACCGTGCGCTTCAGTTACGCCGAGACCTTCACCGCACCCGCGTATCTCGGGCCCCTGGCCGTCGCCGCCGAGGAGGCCGGGTACGACTCCTTCGTGGTGCCCGACAGCGTGCTCTTCCCGGCCGAGTCCGACACGAGCTACCCCTACACCGCCGACGGCGACCGGGCCTTCCTCGAGGACAAGCCGATCCTCGAGCCGTTCGCGCTCATCCCCTACCTCGCCGCCCTCACCACCACCCTCCGCTTCACCACCTTCGTCGTGAAGCTCGCGATCCGGCCGCCGGTGCTCGTCGCCAAACAGGCGGCGAGTGTCGCGGTGCTGAGCGGCGACCGCCTCCGTTTCGGCGTCGGCATCAGCCCCTGGCCCGAGGACTTCGCCGCAATGGGACTCCCGTGGGAGGACCGGGGCAAGCGCATGGACGAAGCCGTCGACGTCGTGCGGGGGCTGTGCGGCGGCGGCTGGTTCGAGTACCACGGCGAGACGATCGACGTCGCCCGCTGCAAGATCACGCCGGTGCCCGAGCGGCCCATCCCGATCCTCGTCGGCGGCCACGCCGCGCCCGCCCTCCGCCGAGCGGCCCAGCGGGGCGACGGCTGGATCCACGCGGGCGGAGACCCCGACGACCTCACGCGCATGATCGCCCGACTCCGCGAATTGCGCGCCGATTCGGCCCGCGCCGACGAGCCGTTCGAGATCCACGTCATCTCGCTCGACGCCTTCACCCTCGACGGCGTGCGCCGGCTCGAGGACGCAGGCGTCACCGACGTCATTGTCGGCTTCCGCTGGCCTTACACGGTCGGACCCGACACCCAGCCACTCGACGAGAAGCTCGACGCGCTCCGGCGGTTCGCCGATGCCGTCGTCACCCGGGCCTGAGGAGGGAACCGTGAAGTACCGCCGCCTAGGACGCACCGCCTTGCGGGTGAGCCCGCTCTGCCTCGGAACGATGAATTTCGGGCCGCTCACCACCGAAGCCGACTCCCACACGATCATGGATCGGGCCCTCGAACTCGGCATCAATTTTTTCGACACCGCGAATCGGTACGGCGGCGACAAGGGGGCGGGCGCGACCGAGGAGATCCTCGGCTCCTGGTTCGCGCTCGGCGGCGGCCGCCGCGAGAAGGTGGTGCTCGCGACCAAGGTGTTCGGTCCGATGACCGACTGGCCGAACGACGGCCTGCTCTCGGCCCGCCACATCCGCGCCGCCTGCGACGCCAGCCTACGGCGCATGCGCACCGACCACATCGACCTCTACCAGATGCACCACATCGATCGCAGCGCCCCGTGGGACGAGGTGTGGCAGGCAATGGAAACCCTCGTCGCGCAGGGCAAGGTCGTCTACGTCGGCAGCAGCAACTTCGCCGGCTGGCACATAGCCCAAGCCAACGAGGCGGCGAAGGCCCGTCACTTCCTCGGCCTCGTGAGCGAGCAGAGCCTCTACAACCTCGCCTCGCGCACCGTCGAACTCGAGGTGCTACCGGCCTGCCGTTCGTACGGACTCGGCGTCATCCCCTGGAGTCCGCTCGCCGGAGGGATGCTCGCCGGCCGCCCCGACGGCGGCGGCGGCCGACGCGCGCAACTCCAGCCCCGTTACGCGGGCGCGGCGGGCGCCGTCGCTCGGTGGGAGCAGCTGTGCGCCGATCTCGGGGAGGATCCGGCGGCGGTCGCGCTCGCCTGGCTCCTCCACCAGGAGGGGGTCACCGCGCCGATCATCGGACCCCGCACACTCGAGCAACTCGAGGGAGCGAGTCTCCGAGCAATCGACCTGACCCTCGAAGCCGCCACCTTGAGCGCACTCGACGAGATCTTCCCCGGACCGGGCGGGCGCGCGCCGGAGGCGTACGCGTGGTAGGAACCCGATCCTGATGGACATCTACGAGGCCCTGTACACGACCCGGGCGATGCGCCGGGTCAAGCCCGAACCGATCCCCGCCGACGTCCAGCAGCGAATCCTCGATGCCGCGATCCGCGCCCCGAGCGGCGGAAACACGCAGAACTGGCGATTCCTGCTCGTCGACGACACCGAGGTAAAGGCGAAGCTCGGGCCGATCTACCGCGAGTGCCTCGCGCTGCTCTGGGACACCATCTACAAGGACCGCATCGCGGCCGCGAGCGAGCACCCCGATGATCCCGACTCGGCCCAGATGCTGCGCGTGCAGCGCTCGGCCCAGCACCTCGCCGACCACTTCGAGGACTACCCGCTGCTCCTGCTCTCGTTCGTGCAGTACGACCCGACCGGCGGCTCGATCTATCCGTCGACCTGGTCGGCGATGCTCGCGGCCCGGGCCGAGGGAGTCGGGTCCTCACTCACTACGGTCTTCATGTTCAAGATCGACGAAGTGCTCGAGATCCTCGGCGTTCCCACCGATCAGGGCTGGCTCTTCTCCTCGTGCGTATGTCTCGGCTACCCGACCGGACGCTGGGGCGTCGCCGCCCGCCGGCCCGTCCACGAGGTGAGCTACCGCAACCAGTGGGGGGACCCGGTGGGGTTCGAGGTTCCCGAGCCGCTCTGGCCGCCCACCGGGCAGTAGGCCCGGAGAACCAGTCGCTGCCGGAAGTCCTTACCTCGCCCACAGTCGCGCTTCAGACCCCCCGCGCATACTTCCGGGAATCGAATCCGCATCGGCGGGGTTGATCCCCGCACGAGGACGAGGCCTCTTCATGACCGACCAGCCCGAGCAGACCGACCCCGGCCCGGCCGGTTCGCAGACCCGACCTCCGCTGTGGTCGACCCCGGAGCATCCGGTGTGGTCGTCCTCGGCAGCGTGGCCGCCGCCGCCGGTCACCCCGCCCGCCGGCGGCGGCGGCCCCGTTCCCCCGACCGGTTGGTGGAGCCCACCGCCCGCGATTCCGCCTGCCCGCCTAGCTTCGCGCGCGCTCGCGGTGCTGGTTGCCCTGGCCCTCATCGTCGCTTCGGCCGGCATCGGGGCAGTCGTCGCTCTCGCCTTCGAGAGCCGTACCACCACCCGCATAACCCTGCCCGCTCTCCCGGCAATCCCGGGTGCGGGCCGCAGCGGTTCGATCGACATCGGAGCGATCGAAAACCTCGTCCGCCCCTCGACGGTCAACATCATGACCGAGATGCGATCCGGCGAATCGGCCGGTACCGGGATCATCATCTCCGATGACGGGTTCGTCCTGACCAACAACCACGTGATCGCCGACTCGACCAACGTGAAGGTCGACATCGGTGGCCGGGGCGACATCCGGTCGGCGACCGTGCTCGGGTACGACGTCGCCGACGACGTCGCCCTCCTGAAACTCGCCGACACCCGCGACCTCCGTCCGGCCCGAATCGGCGACGCCGACGAAGTGCGTGTCGGCGATCCTGTCGTCGCGATCGGGAACCAACTCGGGCAGGGCACGAAGGTCACCCAGGGCAAGGTGACCGGACTCAACCAGGAAGTAACCGCCAGCGACGGCCGCGGCGGTCGCACCGAAACCCTGCGGGGCATGATCCAGATCGACGCCCCGATCAAGCCCGGGAATTCGGGCGGCCCGCTGGTCGACGCCGAGGGCCGGGTCATCGGCATCAACACCGCCGCCTCCGGACGCGGTCTCACCCTCGGGGTGAACATCGGGTTCGCGATCCCGATCGGCCGGGCCATGGGCATCGCCGATCAGATCCGCAGCGGCGACGAGTCGAACGGTGTGCACATCGGCCCGCGAGCCCTGCTCGGCGTCTCCGTGCAGCCCGCCGATGAGGTCTCGCTCGGTTCGCCACCGCCGCCCGTCGATCGGGGGGCGCTCGTGATCGAGGTCGACGGCGCCGGAGCCGCCCGCGAGGTCGGCATCGAGTCCGGCAGTGTCATCGTCGAGGTCGACGGGCGCAACGTCGGCGACGACGACGAACTGCGGGAGATCCTGGGCGAGTTCGATCCCGGGGACCGCGTACGCGTCACCTGGGTCGACCCGTCGGGCGACCGCCGCAGCGGCAACGCCCGGCTCCGCGAGGGTCCGCCGGCCTGAGTCGCCAACGCGACCGGCCCGTACGCGAACCTGGCGGGCATGGCCCCCCGTTCCCGCCGCCGTCCGCTCGCGGCGGGAGAACTCGCCGAGGCGGCGTTGCTCGCCGATCTCGCGGTCGTCCTCACGGTCGCCGGCCAAATCGTCCCGCTCGGCGGAGCGCTCATCGCCCTCGCCGCCGTCCCCCTCGCCGTCGCCGCGTCACGGCACCGTCTGCGGGCGGTCGTAGCCGGCAGCATCGCCGCCTCGTTCGTCGGCTTCCTCGTCATCGGAACGGCCGCCCTGTGGACCATGGCCGCCTGCACCGTCCTCGGCGCCTGGGTGGGCGCGTCCGACCGGCGGGGCCGCTCGCACCGGCGCACGATCGTGCTCGGCAGCGTCGTCCTCTGGCCGCCCGTCTCGATCTTCGTCGTCGGGATGATGGGAGTGCTCTCGTCGCTGCGCGAACTCATGCTCGACCAGATCCGCAACGGCGCCAAGGGCTCGCTGCGGATCCTCGAGGCGGCGGGGGCCCGCGAATCCGCGGCCCGCACCGAGGAGATCGTCACCTGGGCTACCGACCACTGGTGGGTGACGGCCCCGGTGCTGATGGCGCTGCTCGTACCCCTGGCCCTGTGGGTCGCGACGGGCCTCTCGACTCCGACCCTGCGACGCGTGCACCGGGCCTTCGCCCCGCCGAGCGGAGGGGCGCCGGCGACCGACGCCGAACCGGACCGAGCGGCGCCGAGCGGTTCAGCGCCCGTCGGCCCCGTTCCCGTAGAACTCCACTCGGTCGCCTACCGGTTTCCGGGTCGCCGCCGCGTTGCGCTCGACCCGACCTCGCTGCGCCTCGAACCCGGCGAACTCGTCGCCGTGACCGGACCGAATGGAGCCGGGAAGTCGACGCTCGCCCGCCTCGTCGCCGGGCGTCTCCAACCCTCCGCCGGAACAATCGCTCGACCGGGCGCGGCCGGCCTCGGAGCGGTCGGCGGAACCGCGCTCATCGCCCAACGCCCCGAGGCCCAAGTCCTCGGCGTCCGGGTCGCCGACGACGTCGTCTGGGGCCTGCGCGAGCCGGAGACGGTCGACATCGAGGCGATGCTCACCGCCGTCGGTCTCGCCGGCTTCGCCGGGCGCGAGACCGCCACACTCTCCGGGGGTGAGCTGCAGCGCCTCGCCGTGGCCGCCGCACTGGCCCGGCGGCCCGGGCTTCTCGTGTCCGATGAATCCACCGCCATGCTCGACCACGAGGGGCGTCGCGCCCTCGACGACCTTCTGCACGAGGTCGCCCGGGGCGGGACCACGGTGCTGCACGTCACCCACGACTCCGCCGAAGCCGCCGCCGCCGACCGGACCGTTTCGCTCGGCCCCGCCCCGGCGGCGATCCGTGTGACCCCCGACGGTCGGCCGCGACGGTGGGGGGCCGGAGGACCGATCCTCGAGTTGCGCGGCGTCGGTTACGAGTACGGGCCCGGCACCCCGTGGGCCCATCGGGCGTTGCGGGGCATAGACCTCGTCGTGGAACGCGGCGAGTCGGTCGTCGTCGTGGGCCGCAACGGCTCGGGCAAGTCGACCCTCGCCTGGATCGCCTCCGGCCTCCTCGCCCCGACCGAGGGCGAAGCACTCGTCGGTGGGACTCCCGCCATAGCGGTCGTCGGCCGGGTCGCGGTGTCGTTCCAGCACGCCCGCCTGCAGTTGCTGCGCCCGCGCGTCGGCGAGGAGATCGCGGCCGCCGCTGGGATCGACTCCGCGGTAACGGGGCGCGTCCTCGCCGCCCTCGGCCTCGATCCGGCGTTCGCCCGCCGCCGGGTCGACGAACTGAGCGGGGGCGAGGCCCGTCGCGTAGTCCTCGCCGCCGCGCTCGCGGGCCGAGCCGAGGCGATCGTCCTCGACGAGCCCTTCGCCGGACTCGATGCCGCCGGACGCGCCGACCTCGGCGCCCTCCTCCTCACCCTCCGCGACGAGCACGGGGTCGCGATCGTGATCGTCACCCACGACGCCGATCTGCCGGCGGCCCTGGTCGAACGAACGGTCGAGCTCGAGGCCGGCCGCATCGTCCGGGACGAGCGCGCGGCGACGGAGGACCCGGCGTGAGCGGCGCGCGCCGGGTGGGCACGGTCACCGTTCTGCGCCTCGTCCCGGGCAACAGTCCCGTCCACCGACTGTGGGCGGGAACGAAACTCCTCGTCGCCGCCGTGCTCGCCGTCATCTGCTCGGTCCGGCCCACCTGGCCCGCGATCGGTGCGTGCGGGGCGGTCGTGGCCCTCGGACTCCTCGTCGGTCGGATCCCCCTCGGCGCGTTCCCCCGCCTGCCGCGTTGGTTCCTGGTCGTCGTGGTGGCGGGCGCCGGCCTCAACCTGCTCGCCGGGGTCGACCCCCGGGTCGAGATCCTCGGCGTTTCGATCGCGGTGGGCGGACTCGAGCAGTGGGCGAGGTTCATGGCCCTCGCCGTCGTGCTCCTCACCTCGGGCGCACTGGTCGGTTGGACGACACCGCTCGGCGAGGTCGCCCCGGCCGTGCGCACCCTGGTCGCTCCGCTCCGATGGCTGCGGCTGCCCGTAGACGAGTTCGTGTCGGCCCTCGCGCTCGCCCTGCGGAGCCTGCCCCTGCTCGCCGAGGAGATCCGGGTGCTCACCGCAACCGTCCGCCTCCGCCTACGCGACGAGCGAGGCGAACCCGTCGCCCGGTTCTCGGTGGGGCTCGTACTCGGTCAGGTGCACGATCTTCTCGGCGCCGCGGTCGTGGCGACTCTGCGCCGCGGTCGCGACGTCGCCGAGGCGATCACGGCCCGGGGCGGACTCGGGGGCGCGGTCGCGGCAGACGCCGGGCGCCCGCGGACCGCCGACGCGCTCGTGCTCTTCGCGGTCGGCGCGCTGACCGTCGCGATCCTCGCGTCGGGCTGAGATCGGCGGTCAGGTCGGATCGGCCGCGGCGAGCACCGGCCCGCGCGCGAAGTGCTTGCTCAGGGTCTCGTCCTGGCGCTGATAGTTGGAACCGATCCCCTGGCCGTAGAGGCGCTGCGGCGCTTCCAGCATGTGCTCGAACGTCAGTTTGCAGACCCACTGCCCGTGCTCGATCATGAACGGAACGTCGTGGGCGCGAACCTCGAGCGCCGCCCGCGAGCCCCGGAACCCGCCCCGCGGGTCGTATCCGAACCCCGGATCGAAGAATCCCGCGTAGTGCGTGCGCAGCTCGCCGCTCGTCGGGTCGTAGGCCGTCATCTCCGACGCGAGCACGGGCGGAACGGAGACCGCCTCATCACTCATGAGCAGGTAGAAGCGCTGGGGGGTCAGCACGATCCGGTCACCGTCCTCGCGGGTGACCGGCTCCCAGTACGCACCCGGTTCGACCGGATCCGTCGCGGCGACCGCCACGTCGAGGAGCGGGGCATTGTCGCGGGCGCGGTGCCCCACCCGACCCTCGTCGTCACCGCGCAGGTCGAGACCGAGGAACAGACCGTCGGCCAACGCCAGGTCGGACGCAGGCACGGGTGCGTCGTGCGAGAAGAGCAGGGGGTGGTCGGCGTGGAAGCCCCGCAGTTCGTCGTCGTCGAGAACCGCGCGACCCACGGAGAGCCGCAACTGATTGAGGGTGAGGTCCTCGCGCACCCGTACGGGGAACGAGAGCGGCACCACCTCGAGGAACAACGGCCCCGCGTACCCGTCGGCGATCTCGTCGAAGCGGTAACTACCGTCGGTGATAACCCGGGTGAAGACGTCGATGCGGCCGGTCGAGCTCTTGGGGTTGGCTTTCGCCCGCAACCCGGGAGGAAGCGCGAGTCCCTCCTTGAGCGGGATGAGGTAGGGCCGCTTCGTCTCGAGCACCACCCCCTCGCCCCGCAGGTCGAGCTCGTCGATCACGAACTCCGACAGGCGGTCGGCTACCGATCGACGGCCCGGCAGGAAGCTGCAGCGAACGCGGTACGCGACCTCACCGAGGCGCAGGTCGAGGCTCGCCGGCTGGATGTTCTCGCCCGGGATCGTGAAGCGGCCGGCGTGCACGACCCCGGCCGCGATGGCCCGCTCGAGGTGCTGACACGCCAGCACCCCGCGGCGACCGGACGGCAGGCCGAGATCCACGGGGCGGATGCTACGGCCCGTCCCGTCGCGCCGCTCGCGACGCGCGCTTCGCCGGGTTTCGGGGGCACGGTGCCGCACGGTTCGTACGGTCGCCGCCATGCGCTCCCGTAACCCTGCCCCCCGTTCCGTCACACCCCGGCCCGCGCGCCGGTACCCGCGAATTCACGTATCCCTGGCTCTCACCATTGCAGTGCTCGGCACCGTCACCGTCGCCCGACCCGCAACGGCCGCCCTCCCCCGCGTACACGTCGCCCTCGGCGACTCCTACACGGCCGGACCGTTCGTCCCCGATCCGGTCGGCACACCGGTCGGGTGTCTCCGCTCGGGGCGCAACTGGGTCCGCCTGTTGGCCGCCGCGTCGGGGGCCCGCGTGCGCGACGCGAGTTGCACGGGTGCCACCCTCGCCCGGCTGACCCGGCGCCAAGAGGTCGTCGGCGGCGTCAACGCCGCCCAACTCGGCCGGATCGGGGCCGACGCCACGCTCGTGACCCTCCAGATCGGGGGCAACGACCTCGGGTTCACTCGCATTTTCCTGCGCTGCTCGTCGCTGCTCCCGGTCGGATCGCCGTGCCGTGACCATTACGTCCGCGACGGCGTCGACCGCCTCGCCGACCGCGTCTCCACCCTCGCCCCCAGAGTCGGAGCCGCGCTCGAGGCGATCCGGCGCCGAGCGCCCCGGGCCCGCATCGCCCTGGTCGGTTACCCGCCGATCCTCCCCGACACCGGCCCGGGCTGCTGGCCCCGTATGCCGTTCACCGCACCCGACGTCGGCTACCTCCGTTCCGTCCACCGTCGCTTGAATCGGGCCCTCGCCGCCGAGGCCGCCCGGCACCGGGTCACCTGGATCGGCCTCTACTCCGCCGGCCTCGGTCACGACGCCTGCGCGCCCGCACCGCAGCGCTGGGTCGAGCCCCTCGTTCCCGCCGTCGCCGCCGCGCCGATCCACCCCAACGCCACCGGCATGGCCGCCTTCGCCGGCATCGTCCGTCGGCGCCTCGCGGGCGTATCCTGACGCCCATGTCAGCGAGCGACATCGGGCTCCCGAAGATCATCAGCGTCGACGACCACGTGGTCGAGCCGGCGCACGTCTGGCAGTCCTGGCTGCCCGAGCGCTTCCGGGAGAACGGCCCCCGGATCGAGCGCAAGCGGTGGGGCGCGTTCAGGCACAAAGCCGGCGCCCGCTACGTCAACACCGAGGACCCGGAAGGCCTGTGGGGCGATGCCTGGTACTTCGAGGGCCGCCTCATCTACGTGCACAAGCGCTTCGTCGCCATCCCGCTCGAGGCCACTCCCGACGGCGACGTGAAGAGCTTCGACCGCACCAAGATGGTGATGGAAGCCGTCACCTACGACGAGATGCGGCCCGGCTGTTACGACCGCGAGGCCCGAATCGCCGACTTCGAGCTCAACTGGGTCGACGGCTCACTGCCCTTCCCCACTTTCCCGCGCTTCTGCGGCCAGACCTTCCTCGAGGCCGACGACAAGGAACTCGGCCTCGCGTGCGTCCAGGCCTACAACGACTGGATGATTCACGAGTGGTGTGCCCCGTCGGGCGGCGTCAACATTCCTCTCTGCCTCATCCCGCTGTGGGACGCCGAGCTCGCCGCCGCCGAGGTACGCCGCGTCGCCGCACTCGGATGCCGGGCGATCTGCTTCAGCGAGTTGCCCCACCACCTGGGACTGCCCACGATCCACACCGGTTCGTGGGATCCGCTCCTCGCCGAGTGCGATGCGTCGGGGGTCACCCTCTGCATGCACATCGGCTCGTCGTCGACCAATCCGGCCGCCTCCCCCGACGCGCCCGGCGGCGTCGGCGGCACCCTCGCCTTCAACAACTCGATGGCATCGATGGCCGACTGGCTCTTCTCGGGCAAGCTCATCGAGTTCCCCAAGCTGAAGCTCGCCTACTCCGAGGGCCAGATCGGGTGGATCCCCTACGCGCTCGAGCGGGCCGACACGGTCTGGGAGCAGCACGACAGTTGGCAACGCTCGAAGGAGCGGATCCCCGAGCCGCCGTCCACCTATTACTACGGACGGATCTTCGGGTGCTTCACCGCCGACCACCACGGTCTGCACTCCCTGGCCGAGGTCGGCGAGGACAACATCTGTTTCGAGACCGACTATCCGCACACCGACACCACCTGGCCCAACTCACGCGAGTACGTCGAGAAGATGCTCGCCGGTTTCGACCCCGAGATCGCTTACAAGGTGCTGCGCGGCAACGCCATCCGCATGCTGGAACTCGACCGGGTCTGACCGAGCCGGGGCGCGACGGCCGGACGCCGGGGCTCAGCGGAGCCGAACCCGTTCGGCAAAGGCCTCGACCTGCGCCCGTCCGGCCCCCGGCCAACCGCAGACCAGGTAGCCGAACCCGGCCGCCTCCCACTCGTCGATGAGGCGCATCGCCTCGTCGAGGTCGTCGAGCGAGAGTGAGGCCGCCCGCAGGATCTCGCCCGGGTCGCGTCCCGCCGCGGCCGCCATCTCGGAGAGTCGCGCCGACTTCGCCGTGAGGTACTCGGGCGGTCCGAAGGAGTGCCACACGTCGGCCCACCGGGCCGCGATCGGCATCATGCGCTTCTCGCCCGACGCGCCGAGCCACAGGGGTGGGTGGGGTCGCTGCACCGGACGCGGGTGCAGCGTCGCCTCGCGTACCGAGAAGTGGCGTCCCTCGAACGTGAAGCCGTCGGTCGTGAGCAAACCGTGCACGATCTCCACCGCCTCCTCGAAGGCGTCGATGCGATCCTTCACGGCCGGAAACGCGACCCCGAGCCGGTCGTGCTCCTCACCGAACCACGCCGCGCCGTACGACGCCTCGAGCCGGCCGCCCGACGCGTGGTCGATCGTGATGAGCTCCGCCGCGTAGATCGACGGGTGCCGGTAGGTCATACCCGCCACGAGGAGGCCGAGCCGGATGCGCTCCGTGGCGCCGCTCCACGCCGCCAGCGTCGTCTGACCCTCGAAGCACTCGCCCGGGCCCTCGCCGTACATCGGCTGGAAGTGATCGAAGCCCCACGCGCCGTCGAACCCGAGCTCCTCGGCCAGTCGCACCCGCGCAATGTTCTCCGCCCAGGTCATCCTCTGTTGGGCCGTGTCGAGTCCGAACCTCACGCGCTGCTCCCTCTCCCCGTCTTCATCGCCCCGGCCCCGACGGGCGGGCGGACGCCGATTGTGGCCGCCCCGCGCCGCCCGGGCGTGCATCCTCGGCTCGGACGAGGTCGCCGCGCACGACTTTGCCGATCTCGTTTCGGGGCAACTCGGAGAGGGTGCTCCAACCCGCGGGCACCTTGTAGGCCGCGATCCGCTCGCGGCACCACCGGTTCAGATCGTCCGGGTCGAAGCGGGCGCCCGAACGCAGGACCACCCACGCCCACGGAACCTCGCCGAGACGATCGTCGGTCCGGGCCGCGACCGCCACGTCGTCGACATCGGGGTGGCCCCGCAGCACTTCCTCCACCTCGTCGGGCGAGACCTTGAGCCCACCGCGGTTGATCATCGCTCCGATGCGCCCGCATATCCACACGAAATCGTCGGCATCGATGCGGGCGAGGTCGCCCGTCCGCAACCACCCGTCGTCGGTGACCCGACCCTCCATCGCCGCGTCGGCCGGGGGCAGGGCGGCGCCGGACACGATCTCGAGCTCACCGACTTCGTCGACCCCGAGCGGCTCGCCGTCGTCGCCGCGAATCCGCAGCCGGAACCCGGCATGGGGCCGACCGACCGACCCGAGCTTGTCGTGGCCGTGAACCTTCCAATCGGCAGCCGACCAGCCGACGGCTTCTCCCCCCAGCTCGGTCTGCCCGTAGCCGTTGAGCACCGCGATCCCGAAGCGCTCGTGGAAGCGCCGGGCGTGCACCGGTGAGAGCGGAGCCGAGACACTGCGCACGTACCGCAGCGGGGCGAGCGAGGTGACCGCCGGATCGTGAAGGAGCATGACCATGGCAGCCGGCGGCAGTACCGACGACCGGATCCCGTGCTCGCCGACCAGCCGGGCGAACTCCGGGGGCGTGAACCGGTCCATGAGCACCACGGGAACGCCGAGACGAAAGGCGAAGAGCACCTGATAGATGCCCGCCCACAGCGAGCAGGAGACGGGAACCAGGTTGGGCATACGGGCTCGACCCGCGCCGTCGGTGCGAAGCGAGCCGATCACCCGGTCGAGCAGTTCGATCACGGTCGAGTGCCCGAGCACCACCGCCTTGGGCTCGCCCGTCGTTCCCGACGTGAACTGGACGATGGCGTCGTCGGCACCCGACGAGCGCTCTACCGCGGGATGGCGCCGCGAGAGGCCCGTCGCGTCGATGACTCCCGCCACGCCGGTGCGGACCGCGGCCCGCTCGGCCTCGGCGTCGGGAGCCAACGGATTGAGGGGCACGAACGCGCCGCCCGTCCGCCAGATCGCGAACCAGGCCGCGATCACCGCCGCCCGGTTCGGCAACCGGACGCCGACGGTCCGGCCGACGAGTCCCGAGACCCGCAGCTCCTCCTCCCGGCGTTCGACCTCGGCCCGGAGTTCGCGCGCCGTGGTCGTCCTGCCCGCATCGTGCACCACGATCTCGTCGCCCGGATCGCCGAGCAACGCGGCCAGGTTCACCGGCGCCCTCGAACCACCGTCTTCGGATGCCCCCGCACCGCTCAGGCCACCACGCCTCGGGCCATCAGGTCGGCGATGCGCGCCTCGTCGCAACCGAGTTCGGAACGCAGCACCTCGGCGGTGTGCTCACCGAGCCACGGCACGCGGTTCTCGGGACCTTCGGCCACCTTCGACATCTTCACGGGGTTTCCCGGCACGAGCACGGGTTCGGCGACGCCGTCGGTACGGGGCACCTCCACGAGCATGTTGCGGGCGGCCACGTGCGGGTCGGCGATCACGTCGGGGGCCCGGTTGCTCGGACCGGCGACGATCCCCGCCGCTGCGAGTTCGCGTGCCGCGTCGAGTTTCGTACGCCCCTGCGACCAGGCCTCGACCGCAGGCCGGATCACCGATTCGAGGTTCGGACCCCACCCCGCGCGTTGCGAGAGCACGGGGTCCTCCTTCCACTCCGGGTGCCCGATGACCTCGGCGAGCCGGGCGAACTGCGCCTCCCGCCCGATCTGGAGCACCACGTAACCATCGCTGGTACGGAAGCCCTCGCACAGGATCCCGACCGTCTCGCCCTCGTCGGGATCGGGGCGCACACCCATCGACCAGAAGTGGGCGACGATGTCGGTCATCGCCACCATCGCGTCGAACATCGCGATGTCGACGTACTGGCCCTCGCCTGTGCGGTCGCGGTGCCGTAGCGCGGCGAGGATCCCGATCACCCCGAACAGCGCCGACGAGATGTCCCCGAGCGCGCCGACGGGGATCGTTACCGGGGGCCGACCCGGATTGCGGTAGTCGTAGATACCCGACATCGCCTCGACGATCGCGGCGTAGGCCGGCCACTCCCGGTACGGCGTCTCGACCGTGTTTCCGAACCCCGAGATCGACACGTACACGAGTCGGGGGTATCGGGCCGCCAGCGCGTCGTACCCGAGCCCCATGCGGTCCATCGTCCCGGGCTTGAAGTTCTCGGCGACGATGTCGAAGCGGCCGGCCAACTCGATGAAGAGTTCGCGCCCTTCGGGCGACTTGAGGTCGATCGCGACGCTGCGCTTCGAGAGGTTGTTGCGCAGGAACGTCGCTCCGACCGCGCGGCCCCCCGGGTCGAGCATCGCCGGGCTCGCACCCCGGCCCGACTCGCCGCCCTCCGGGTGCTCGACCTTGACCACCTCGGCCCCGAGGCGACCGAGCAGCTGGGTTGCGTAGGGCAGGGCCTGCATCTGCTCGGCGGCGAGCACCCGCACTCCGTCGAGCGGCTTGCCGAAACGCTCTGCTCCCTCGTTGGCCACGTCCCCGAGTCGCACGGGCGCACACTACGACGCGCCGCGCGAGCCGTCTGCGGTCAGGCGTCGGCGGTGGTGGCGGCCAGGAACGCGCAGACCTCGTCGACGTCGACGGTGCGGCGGAGCGGCGGGACCCCGGCGAGCAGGTCCCTCCGGTAGGGGCGCGTCGCCAGCCGGGGATCGAGCACGGCCACGACCCCCCGGTCGTGCCGGGTGCGTAACAGCCGACCCGCTCCCTGGGCCAGGACGAGCGACGCCGCCGGGAGATCGACGGTCGCGAACGCGTCGGCCCCCGCCGCCGTGGCCCGCCCCCGGCGCGCCGCGTGCAGCGGATCCCCCGGCGAGGGGAAGGGGATGCGATCGATCACCACCAGGACACAAGCGGCGCCGGGTGCATCGATGCCCGCCCAGAACGAGCGGGTCCCGACCAGAACCGACGTCTCGTCGGCGACGAACTCCCGGGCGAGACGACCGGCGTCGTCCTCGCCTTGGACCAAAACGGTGTGCGCACCGCTCGCCCGCAGCCGCTCGGCGAAGCGGGTCACCGCCGCCCGAGAGGTGCAGAGCACGAGGGCGCGCCCCCCGGCGGCGGCCACGAGTTGGTGCGCCCGCACTGCCGCCGCCTCGGCCCAGGCCTCCGACTCGCGGCCGGGATCGGGCAACTCGCGCGCCACGTAGAGCATCCCCTGAGCCGACCAGTCGAACGACGAGGGCACCGCGAGCGCATCGTGGTCGTCGGCGCCGAGACCGAGTTGGCCAGTGAACGCCGCGAACGGGGGTCGGCCGCCCAGCGTCGCCGACACCGCAACGACGACCCGCTCGGCGAGGAGGCGCTCGGCGAGGGTGTCGCCCACCACTACCGGAGCGAGCCGGATCCGCCGACGCCGCCCCTGCCGCTCGACCCAGACCACGTCGCCCGGCCCGGGGGCACCGAGTCGGCGCAGGGCCTCGAGCCGAGAGCGCAGTATCTGCCCGGCCCGCCGCCCCTGATCGGTCTCGGGTTGACCCAGGGCGCGTTGGGCCGCAGCGAGGGTTTCGGCCGCAGCGGCCAACGACTCGGTCAGTTCGGGGTCGCCCGTCACCGGGCCGTCACGCGCCTCGAGCAGACCTTCGAGCACTTCGGCCGCCCGTGACACCGGCCGCAACGCCTGCGCCTCCACCCCGACCCGATCGAGCATCGACGCGAGCCGTGACAGGCCGTCGGCGGCAAGGTCGTCGCCGAACGCGTTGGTCGCGTTCTCGGCGAACGCGTGGGCCTCGTCGAGCACGACCACATCGTGATCGGGGAGCACGGCGCCGAACGCCCGCAGGTCGGCGCAGTAGAGCGCGTGATTGACGACGAGCACGTCGGCCTCGAACGCCCGGGCCCGAGCCTGCTCGGCGAAGCAGTTCTCGCCGTCGGCACACTGGAGTCGACCGGGGCACTCGGCACTCGTGCAACTGACCGCCGCCCAGGTCGTATCGCCGACGGGCTCGCCGAGCTCGGCTCGGTCGCCGCTGACCGCCGTGCGCCCGAAGGTCTCCAAGGCGCGGAGGTGCCCGTCGAATCCGGGACCGGGCGCCACCTCGAACAAGGCATCGGGTCGGGCCGCCGCCCGCAACTTGGCGCGACACAGGTAGTTGGAGCGCCCCTTCAGCAACGCGACCGAGAACGACACGCCTCCGTGCCGGGCCAGCATCGGGAGGTCCTTCTCGACGAGCTGCGACTGGAGCGCGATCGTCGAGGTCGCGACGACCACCCGTCGGCCCGACGCCACCGCGGCCGACAGGTAGGCGAGGCTCTTACCCGAGCCGGTCGGGGCCTCGGCCACGAGGTGCCGTTCGCCCGCAATCGCCGCCGCGACCGCGGCGGTCAGGGTTCGCTGACCCTCGCGCTGCTCGCCCCCGAAGCCCGCGACCACCCGGTCGAGCACCGCGACCGCGTCGGCGGACGCGTCGGCACGGGAGACTTCGGAGTCCGCCACGAGGCCAGTCTGACCGCCCCGGCACTAGCGTCGCCGCATGGGATCGCACGGCTACACGGTGACGGCTCGCACCACCGCTACCCCCGAGCGGGTGTACGACCTCCTCGCCGATGCGACCGCCTGGCCGAAATGGGCGGGACCGACGATCGCCGAGGGTTCGTGGGAACGGCTCGGCGACCCGCCGCCGGGCGGGGTCGGCGCGGTCCGTCGGGTCGGTAGACGGCCCGTGTTCGGTCGCGAGGAGATCGTGGTCGCCGAGCGGCCCGCCCACCACGCCTACCGCCTCCTCGGCGGACCCAACCCGGTGCGGAATTACCGGGCCACCGTGCGGATCGAATCCGACGGCGACGGCACCTGCATCACGTGGCGGGGCGAGTTCGACCCCGTCGTGCCCGGCACCGGCGCACTCCTCGCCCGGGCCTATCGGTCCTTCATCGCTCGCCTCGCCCGCAAACTCGGTGAGCACGCCGCCCGAACATCCGCCTGACCGGCGCTGGCCCCCGAGCGACGCCGCCTGGGAGACTGCACCCATGGACGATCGCCGAGCCGAGATAGAAGCAACCATGGCCCGCTACCTCGAGGTGCGCGCCGCCATCGACGCGGGTCGCGGAAGCTGGGCCGACCTCGCTGCGTTCTTCACCGAGGATGCCGTATTCATCGATCCGGCGTGGGGTCGCGTCGAGGGTCTCGACGAGATGCGTCGCACCGTCTTCGGTGACGCCATGGACGGACTCGAGGAGTGGAAATTCCCCGTCGACTTCTGGGCGGTGTCCGGTGACACCATCATCGTGAAGTGGCGACAAATCCTCCCGGGTCGGCGCGCCGACGGCCGACCCTACGAACAGTCGGGGATCTCGACGATCGTCTACGCCGGCGACGGCAAATTCCGGTACGAGGAAGACTTGCTCAACATGGTCCACGTCTTCGAGGACATGAAGGCGAGCCGGTGCGCCGTGCCGAGCGTCGCGGTACCCCCGGCGAGAGTAAACCGCGACTTCTCCGTACCCGATGTCTGATCCGACCGCGGAGACCGTCGACTACGTCGCGATCACCCGACTCCAGGCCGCCTACGCCGACGTCGTCAACCGGCGGGCCTGGACCGAACTCTCCGACCTCTTCCGTCCCGACGCGTCCGTGCGTATAGATACGGTCACCCGGCCGGCATTCGAAGTGCGCGGACCCGCCGCCGTCGGCGATTTCATCGGCCCCGCGATCGCCCACTTCGAATTTTTCGAGTTCGTGATCCTCAACTCCGTGGTCACCATCGACGGCGACCACGCCACCGGACGCATCTTCATGTGCGAATTGCGCCAGGACCGCGAGTCGGGACGCTTCACCCGCGCCTTCGGACGCTACGACGACACCTATGTCCGCCACGACGGTCGCTGGTGGTTCGCGACCCGCGACTACCGTTCGCTCGCCCGATCGGGACGCGACGAGGTCTTCCCCGACTCCTGAGCGCTCAGTCGCCGACGCGGAACCGCACCGGCACCGCACCCGCGTCGGCCGCGGGCGGCCCGATCCGCTCCCACTCCAGGTCGCCCCGCCAACGGCGGCCGTCGACGGTCACCTCGGTCACACCCGTCGACGCCGCGTGACCCACCAACCAGTCGGCCACGATCCACGCCCGCTCGCGCGGGAACGACCCGTTCGGATCGGCCACCCCGAGGGCACGCCGCAGTCCGCCGAAGCCCTCGGCCGAAGATCCGCCGTCACGGGCGCCCGGTCGGCAGGCGAACCGACCGCGAGGCGGGCCGGTGAGCGCCGCCGCGAGCACCCGGGAACGGGCCTCCCACTTGGCGTAGGCCTCGGGCCCGGCGCTGCGCTGCACGGCCTGGGCCGCTTCCGTGACCCGCATCGACTGCCAGCCTTCGACCCGGCGCAGCTCGCGTAGGAATGCGGTCGTGGCGAATTCGGGCCGGAGCAGGTCGGCCCGGTTCCCCCACCCCTGCGAGGGCCGCTGCTGGAAGAGTCCGACCGAGTCGCGGTCGCCGTAGTCGAGATTGCGGAGATTCGACTCCTGGAACGCCGTGGCGAGGGCGACGGTGAGCGCTCGCGGCGGCAGCCCCTCACGAGCCACCACCGCCGCGATGGTCGTGGCGTTGGCCGCCTCCTCGAGACCGATCTCGAAGACGAGCGCATCACCGACGACCCGACAGACCGGCGGAGCCGGCGACGAGCGAGTGAGCCCGACCACGACGATGACGGCACCGGCGACGACCGCCAGAGCCGCCGTCACCACGGCGAGCACGGCGGCGCGGCGCAGCATCGACGAGACGCTACCGCCGCTTCGCTACCGGTTTCCCTCGGCGCGTGCCCCCTCGGGCGGCGGAAGATGCGAAGATGTCCCGATGTCCGCCGACGACGCGCCAGCACCACCGCCGCGCGTCGCGGTCGGCATCTACGACGTCACCAAGCGCTTCGGGGCTATCACCGCCGCCGACGGCGTCACCCTCGAGATAGAGCAGGGCGAGTTCTTCGCGCTCCTCGGCCCCTCGGGGTGCGGCAAGACGACCCTGCTCCGGCTCGTCGCCGGGTTCGAGGAGCCCGACCGCGGTCGAGTCGAGCTCGCCGGCTTCGACATCGGTGGGGTTCCGCCCCACAAACGCAACGTAAACACCGTGTTCCAGTCGTACGCATTGTTCCCGCACCTCACCGTGTTCGAGAACGTCGCCTTCGGCCTTCGTCGACGCCGCCTCGGCCGCGACGCGGTCGCCGAGCGGGTCCGGCACTACCTCGACCTCGTGCAACTGAACGGCCACGACGACCGCCGACCCGGTCGGCTCTCGGGTGGTCAGCAGCAACGGGTCGCACTGGCCCGCGCTCTCGCGCTGGAACCCTCGGTCCTCCTCCTCGACGAACCGCTCGGCGCGCTCGACCTCCAACTCCGCAAGCAGATGCAACTCGAACTCATGCGCATCCAGCGCGAGGTCGGGATCACCTTCGTCTACGTCACCCACGATCAGGAAGAAGCTCTCGTCATGGGCGACCGAATCGCCGTTATGTCGGCGGGCCGGGTCGAGCAGATCGGCTACCCGGAGGACATCTACGAACGACCCGCCACTCGCTTCGTGGCCGGGTTCATCGGCACCTCCAACATCGTCGAGGCGCGCCTCGCCGGACGCGACGGCGCGTTGCTCCGCCTCGAGAGCGCGCCCGGGGAGCGCCTCCTCGTGGAGCCGCCCGCAGGCCGTGCGGTCCGGCCCGGGGATCCGATTGCCTTCACGGTGCGGCCCGAGAAACTCTCCGTGGTCACCGAGAACTCCGAGCCCGGACCCGGTCGGTGCCGAACCGCCGGGACCGTCGTCGACGTCGTCTACCAGGGCGTCTCGACCCAACTCGTCGTGCGCACCGACTCGGGTACCACCCTCGTCGTCTTCCGCCAGAACAACGAGCGGGTGAGCGACGCCGGGGTTCCCGGTACGCGCGTGCAGCTCGAGTGGGCGGCCGAGTTCAATGTCGTCCTCACCGACGACCGCACCGCAACGACCGCGGGTCCCGAGGCCCGACCGGCACCCGCACCCAGACCCGAGATCGATCCGCTGACCGAGATCCCGACCCCGACGGAGGTCCGGCGATGAGCCCCCGTGAACCCGAGCGCGTCTCCCTCGCCTTCGTACTCGATGCGACGTCGCCCCGTTTCTCGCGGCGGAGTTTTCTCGGCACCCTCGCCTTCGCGTCGGCCGCCGGCTTCATCGCCGCCTGCGGCGGCAAGGGCAGCGGCGGCAGTGGCAGCACCGAGGCCAAGACCCTCAATCTGTTCAACTGGACCGATTACATCGCTCCCGAGACCGTGCCCGGTTTCGAGCGCGAGACAGGGATCCGGGTCACCTACGACACCTTCGCCTCGAATGACGAGCTCGTCGCGAAGATGGAGGGCGGTGGTGTCGGTTACGACATCATCATCCCGACCGACGGCATCCTCCCTCGCCTGCGCCGGTCCGACTTGCTGCGTGAGCTCGACCTGACCCTCATCCCCAACATCACCAACCTCGAGGACCGATTCCGGACCGCCGACTACGACCCCGGCAACCGCTACTCGGTTCCCTGGCAGTGGGGCACGACCGGCATCGGCTACGACCCCGAGGCGGCCGGGGCCGCGGTCGACGACTGGGACGGCTTCGACCTGACCTCCGTGCGCGGGCGCAGCTCGTTCCTCGACGAGGCCCGGGATGCGTTCGGCATGGCCCTCTTCCGCCTCGGCTACGACCCCAATACAACCGATGCCGACCAGCTCGACGAGGCCCGCGATCTCCTCATCGACCTGAAGGGCCGGATCAAGGCCATCACCTCCGACTACCAGGAACCACTCAAGAGCGGCGAGCTCGTCCTGGCCCAGGCCTTCTCGGGTGACGTCTTCCAGGTGCAGGCCGAGACCCCCCGCATCCGCTACGTGATCCCCCGCTCGGGCGCCTTCCAGTACGCGGACGTGATGGCGATCCCCGCCGACGCCCCTCACCCCGACAACGCGCACGCGTTCATGAACTACGTGCTCGAACCCCAGGTCGGCGCCGCCCTGACGAACTACGTGCGCTACGGCAGTCCGAACCGGGCCGCCCTGCCCTTCATCGACCGCGAGATCGTCGAGGATCCCCTCATCTACCCACCCGCCGACATCCTCGCCAAGTTGTCGTTCCTCCAGGATCTCGGCGAGACCGAACTCGAGTACTCCGACCGGTGGACCGAGATCAAGACGGCGTGACCCGACCCCGCCGCCGCCCCGAGGCGCTGCGGGGACACCTGCTGCTGCTGCCCACGACGCTCTGGCTCGGTGCGCTGCTGATCGGTCCGCTGCTCGTCGTCGTCGCCTTCAGCCTCGGCCGTCGCGGCATCAACCCGCCCGTGAGGGTCGATTGGGCCAACCCCCGCTTCGAGAACTACCGGCGAGCCCTCGATCCCGACTTCCTGCCGATCTTCCTCCGATCGGTCGGATACGCGGCCTCGGCGACCTTGTGCTGCATCGCCCTGGGCTTCCCCCTCGCCTACTGGATCGCGCGCCGGCCGCCGCGGCAGCGAACTCTCTTCCTCGTCCTCGCGGTCGTGCCCTTCCTGACCAGTTACCTGATCCGCATGTACGCGTGGCAGTTCATCCTCCAGCGCAACGGGCTCCTCAACGCCGTCCTCGGCGCGGCCGGCCTGGGCGACGACCGGGCTTTTCTCAACACGCCCGGAGCCGTGATCGTGGGGCTGACCTACGGGTTCCTGCCTTTCATGGTGCTGCCCCTCTACGCTGCGATCGAACGCATGGACCCCAGCCTGGTCGAGGCCAGCGCCGATCTCGGCCACGGACGCATCTCCACGTTCCGCCGGGTGATCCTCCCGTCGGTGTTCCCGGGACTCGTGGCCGGCACCCTGTTGGTCTTCATCCCCGCCCTCGGCGACTTCGTGACCCCCGCACTGCTCGGCGGGACCCGCACCGTGATGTACGGCAGCGTGATCCAGGACCAGTTCCGGGGCGGGGGCAACAACTGGCCGCTCGGCTCGGCGATGGCGGTACTGCTCATGGTCGTGATCATGATCGGCGTCATCGTGGAATTGCGGCGCAGCGAGGACGGCCTGCCGTGAGCCGCCGTCCCCGCGTCCGCTACCTCACCCTCCACGCCGCCCTCGTATACGCGTTCCTGTTCGCCCCGATCCTCGTCCTCGTGGTGTTCAGCTTCAACGAGGCGCGCAGCGGCACGACGTGGACCGGCTTCTCCACGCGTTGGTACTCGGCCCTCACCGGCGACGAAGCCGTGCGTCGGGCATTCGCCAACACACTGAAGGTCGCGGTGGCGTCGACGGTGCTGGCGACGGCGCTCGGGACCCTCGCGGCCTTCGCTCTCGCCCGTCATCGCTTCCGCGGTCATCGCGCCTACTCGGCCCTCGTACTGGTCTCGCTCGTGGCGCCCGAGATCGTGATGGGTATCGCGCTGCTGGTCTTCTTCCGGCGGGTCGTCGACATCCCACTCGGACTCGGGACGGTGATCCTCGCCCACGTGACCTTCTGCCTGGCCTTCGTGATCGTCGTCGTGCGCGCCCGGCTCGCCCGCTTCGACGAGTCGCTCACCGAAGCGGCGGCCGACCTCGGGGCGACGCCGACCCAGACCTTCCTCCGCGTCGTCCTCCCGCTGGCCGCACCCGGCATCCTCGGCGGGGCGATCCTCGCATTCGTGATCTCGCTCGACGACGTCGTGATCACGTTCTTCACCGCGGGCCCCGGCAGCACGACGCTTCCCCTCTACATCCTCGGCGAGGTCCGGCGGGGCGTAGCCCCGTCGATCAACGCCCTGTCGACAATCGTCCTCGTCGCCTCGCTCGGCGTTCTCGCACTCGGTGCCGCGGTCACCGCGCGTGCCGCCCGCCGTTCGGAACCGCCGCCGTCGCGGGCCGGTCGGACGGCCTGAATCGCCGACACCCCGGGTAGCCTCGGTCGCGAGATGCCGCCCGCCCGTCGCCCCGTCCCCGCCCGCCGGGGGCCGCGGGCGACGCTGCACCGAACGTTTTCGTCGCTGGCCAGCCGCAATTACCGCCGCTTCTTCGCGGGCGACCTGGTATCGCACGCCGGGTCGTGGATGCAGTCGATGGCCGAGGCCTGGCTGGTCCTCGAGTTGACCGACAGCCCCGTCGCGGTCGGCGCGACCTTCGCGTTCCGGTTTCTGCCCGTCTTCTGCTTCGGACTCTGGGGTGGCACGATCACCGACCGCTTCGACCGACGCCGCCTCCTCCTCGTCACCCAGTCGGCCTCCAGCATCCTGGCGCTCGGCCTCGGGATCGTCGTACGAACCGGCACGGTCGAGGTATGGATGGTCTACGCCTTCGCGGCCGCCCTCGGAATGGTGACCGTCGTCGACGAGCCCAGCCGCAACGCCTTCGTGGAGGAGATGGTCGGTCCCGAGCAAATGCCCAACGCCGTGGCCCTCAACGGCGCAGTCATGAACTCGGCGCGGATCACGGGTCCGGCCGCAGCCGCCCTGCTGATACCGGCGGTCGGGCTCGCCGCCGTGTTCGTCGTGAACGCCCTCACCTTCCTCGCCATGATCGCCGCCCTCCTGACCATGCGAACCGCCGAGCTCCGACCCCCCCACCGTCAGGAGCGCCCCCGGGTCCGCGAGGGCCTGCGCTACGCGTGGTCGGTTCCGCAGATCCGACTCACAATGATCATCGTCGGCGTGGTCGGTACCCTCGTCTTCAATTTCCCGACCTTCCTCACGATCATCGCCCGCGAGACCTTCGACGGCGGCTCTTCGCTCGCCGGACTCCTGATGGCCGTCCTGGGTGTGGGCACCGTGATCGGCGCGCTGCGGGCGGCGCATGCCGCCAACCCCAACCGCCGGTCGGTCCTCGGGTCGGCCGCTCTCCTCGGTACGAGCCTCGTCGCGGCGTCAGTGATGCCGAACGTCGTCCTGTTTCAGGTCATGCTGGTTCCCGTCGGCGCTCTGGCCGTCTTCTTCGGCACGACCGCCAACGCGCACATGCAGATGTGGTCGGGCACCCATATCCGGGGCCGAGTGATGGCGATCTTCACCCTGCTCACGATGGGCTCGACCGTCATCGGGGGACCGCTCGTCGGCTGGATCTGCCAGGAGTGGACCCCCCGGATCGGTTTCGGCAGCGCCGGACTCGCCGCCCTCCTGACCGCGGCACTACTCGCCGCGCCAGCGGGCCGTACCGCAGTCGCCCCGATCAGCCCCGACCCCTCACCGGCGCTCGGCGACTGATCGATCGGTTCGGGCCGGATCAGCGAAGTTCGTAGGCCTCGAACCGGGGGCCCGCCATCTCGGTCCGGAACCGTTCGAAGGTCCACGGCCAGACTGCCGGAACTCCGCGATCGTCGAGGTACCAACTCGCGCACCCGGTAACCCAGATGGTGCCGTCCGCCGCCGCGACCCGCTCGGCCTCATGGGCTTCCATCGCCTCGCGACGGGCACTGATCTCCGCGCACTCACCGCCGACGATCCGATCCACGAGCTGCATGATGTAACCGAATTGGAGTTCGGCTACTTCGATGAGCGAGAAGTTGCCGACCGGGCCGTTCGGACCGTTGAGCATGAAGAAGTTCGGGAAGTCGGGCACCGAGATCGAGAGGTAGGCGTTGGGGCGCGCCGCCCACTCTCGCGCGATCGTGCGGCCGTCACGACCGGTCACCCGCATCGGGCGGAAGAAGGCGGTCGCGTCGAAGCCGGTGGCCAGAACGAGCACGTCGAGTTCGTGGAGCACGCCGTCGGCGGTGCGCACCCCGTCCGCCTCGACGGCGGCAATGGGCTCCGTGACGAGATCCGCGGTCGGCCGCTGCATCGCCTCGTAGAAACCGTCGGAGATGACGAGCCGCTTGCACGCCGCCCGGTAGGTCGGCCGGAGCCGTTCGCGCAGGACCGGATCGCGAACGGTCTCGAGGTTGGCGAGGCAGGCGTCCTCGATCATCTTCACGCCGGGCGATGATGCGTCGATGAACGCTCCCGCGAACAGCCCGAACGACTCCTTCAGACCGTCGTGCAGCTCACGCACCCGAGTCGGAGCCTCTCGGAACTCCCGCAGCTCGTCCTGCGTATAGGCCGGGTTGGCCTGGGGCATCACCCACTGCGCCGTGCGCTGGAAGAGCACGAGCCGCTCCACTCGGTCGACGAGGGCGCCCACGAGCTGCACCGCGGTCGAGCCGGTCCCGATGACTCCGACCCGGCGCCCGTCGAGCGCTGCCGTGTGGTCCCAGCGAGCACTGTGAAAGCAGGCTCCCGAGAATCGATCGAGTCCCGCGATGTCGGGGTAGCGGGGCCGGTGCAGGACCCCGGTCGCCGCGATGACCACATCGGCCTCGTCGTGCTCCCCGGCAGCGGTCACGAGCCGCCAGCGGCCCTCAGTGAACTCGCAGTCGGTGACCTCGGTGCCGAATCGGGTCAGTTCGGTGACCCCGTGCTCCGCCGCCACCCGCTCGAAGTAGGCGCGGATCTCGGGCCCGGGCGCGAATCGACGCGACCACTCGGTCGTGAGCGCGAACGAGTACGAGTAGAGGTGCGAGGGCACGTCACACGAGAGTCCCGGGTACGTGTTCTCCCGCCACGTGCCGCCGAAGCCGTCGCCCTTCTCGTAGACGACGATGTCATCGAACCCGGCCTCGCGCAGCCGTATCGCGGCCAGGATGCCCGCCATCCCGGCGCCGATCACCGCGAACCGGAGGTGCCTCGTCATCGCGTCCGGACACTAGACCCACCGCCCGGCCGAACGACCGGTTTCGGGGGTCGATCGTCCCGGGTAGATCGGCACGGTCAGCGACCGCACTCCGGTCGCGAAGCCGAGGGAGGGACGAGATGAGCATCCGCGAAAGGCACCCGGTCATCCGCGGGCCGCGCCGGACCGTGGGAGCGGCCGAGAGGATCGGACGTAGCCTGCTTTCCATGGCCGGTCGCACCGAACCGTCGGGAGGGCGCCTCGACGCCGCCTTTCTGCGCCGCGCCATCGACACCGCACCCGACGGAATGGTGGTCATCGACCCCGACGGGATGATCCGCTTCGCCAATCCCGCGGCGCTGCGGATGTTCGGCCACGATTCGCTCGACGGTCTCCCCGTCGAGACGCTCCTCCCCGAGCACCTGGCGGCTGCCCACCGGTCGCACCGGGAGCGGTACACCGCCGCACCCCGGGCCCGGGCCATGGGCGCCGGCCTCGACCTGCGCGCACGCCGAGCCGACGGCGGCGAGTTCCCGGTCGAGGTCGCCCTAAGCCCGGTCGATACGCCCGATGGCCCCTACGTCGTCGCGATCGCCCGCGACGTCACCGAGCGGCAGACGATCGCCGCCGAACTCATCGCCGCCCACGACGAGCTCACCCTCGCCGACGACCGCGAGCGGATCGCCCGCGACCTCCACGACACCGTCATCCAGCGCCTCTTCGCCGTGGGCCTGTCCCTCCAGGGGGCGCTGGTCGCGGCCCGGAGCGAACCCGCGCTGGGCGAGCGGATCGAGCGGGCCGTCGACGAGATCGACGGGACGATTCGCGACATCCGCACGGCGATCTTCAGCCTGCACACCGACCGCCTCACCGGTACGGGGCTGCGCGACGAGGTCCTGATCGCGACCCGCGAGGCCGCCCGCGCCCTCGGCTTCGAACCGCGCGTCGTCTTCGAGGGCCCCGTCGACACGGTGACCTCGGAAGCCGTTCGCGACCACCTCGTGCCGACCCTGCGCGAGGCCTTGTCGAACGTCATCAAGCACTCCGGTGCGACCCGGGTCTCGGTGACCGTGGCCGTGATCGACGGCGAGATAGTCCTCGAGGTCAGTGACGACGGCGACGGAGTCGGTCCCCGGGCCGCGGCGACAGGCGGGAACGGCATCGGCAACATGCGCGACCGAGCCGTGGCGCTCGGGGGTACCTGCGAACTACGGGCCCGGGATTCGGGGGGGACCACCCTCGACTGGCGAGTACCGGCCCACGCCGGCTGACCCGGCGGCCGGTCAGGCGCCGTCGAAGACCACGTCGATCCCGAGCGCGGACCGATCCACTCTCCGCACCGCACCCGTCATCCGCACCGCCGCCATACTGCGCGTCGCCGTGTCGAGTGTTGCTGCGCCGTCTACCTCGACGACGAGCCGACCGCGCACCCGGCGAACCGCCACCGACGGGACCGAAGCGATCATCCGGCGCTCGAGCACCTGTACCAAGGCCTCGGACGCAGCCGCGGCCTGACGGACCAACGGGGCCACCGCCGCCCGCTCGCACGCACTCACGACGTCGCCCGCGGGCTCCACGACCTCGACCGCGTCGACGTACGGGTTGTCGGCGGCCGAACCGGCGACGACCAGCGGGATCCGGCGCCGCAGCGCGCAGACGACGCCGTCCTCGCGAGCCGAGGGCCGGTCGTGCGTACGTCGGCGCACGTCGAGGGCCACATCGACGACGGCTCGATCGAGCGGGCAGCCGTCGTCGGCGAGCGCCGCGCACGGAAAGGCGGGCCCGTCGGCCGGCCGGCACCGATGAACGGTGTGGCCGGCTGCAGCGAGATCCCGTTCGGCCGCGATCGCCGCGCCTCGCTCCCCCTCGAGCAACAGAACATTCAGGTTCACGGTCGCCTCCTCCTCAGACCACGGCGTGCACGAGCCGCCGCCCACTGATCTCCTCCACCGGGATGGTCACCCAGTGGTCCCGTCTCCCCCCGGCCCACGGCCGCAGGGGAAGTCCGGCCAGGCGCGAGCGCCGGACCGGATCGGTCTCGTCCCGCGCCGTCCCGGTGACGAGCACGCTCCAACCCTCGTGGTACACGACGTCCTCGCCATCGACCTCGAAGGCCACCGGCCGACCGACCGCCGCGGCGAGCAACCCACTCTCGCCCAACCGGAACACCACCGCTCCGTCGGCAACCGCGTAGTTCACCGGGAACACCAACGGTCGCCCCTCGACGAGGACCGCGACCCGACCCATGTGCCGGCCTCCGAGTAGCGCCCAGCACTCGCCTTCGTCGATCGGCTCGACCCGGGCTCCCCGATCCGCGTCCGCACCCACCCCCGCATCCTGCGCGGGTCGCTGCGATCGCGTAAGGGTCGAACGTCCCGTCACGGGGTCACGATGAAGGCCGTCACCATGCCGAACATGCCGTCGGCCCGTTCGGCGTGGTTGAGGATGTGACAGTGGAAGGCCCAGACCCCGGGTCCGTTGTTCGCGCCGAGGAACTCCGCGGTTGCGTGCACCAGAACGGTCCAACGCTCACCGGGGGCCACCGTCACGGTGTCGACCTCGTAGGGCTGCGGAACCGGGAACCCGTCCTTGCCGATCACCAGTTGCGGCAGGCCGTGGAGGTGCATCGGGTGGATCTGCGAACCCTCGTTCAGGTACGTGATCTCCACCCACTCACCCGCCTTGGCCATCACCGGCGCGGTGGCCGGGAACGACTTGCCGTTCAGGGTGAGGCCGATGACCCCGGCGTCGTTGAGGACGATCGGAACCTGCTTCGCGATCGGGCCCGTGCCCGCCGGCAACGGCGGATCGCCGATCTGGAACACCCCGGCCAGGCCGTCGGGCACCTGGTGCTCGGCGTGGTGGTGCGAGTGGTACATCCCCATCGCCGGGCCCTTGGCCGTGAACTCGTAGGTGAACTTCTCGCCCGGCTTCACGGGCGGCTGGGTGACGTCGGGAACCCCGTCCATCGCGTTGGGGGTCTGGATGCCGTGGAAGTGGATAGCCGTCGACTCGGGAAGCTCGTTGTCGAGCACGACGCGGACCCGGTCACCGACGGCGACCTTGATCCAGGGCCCCGGAACCTGGCCGTTGTAGGCCCAGGCCTTCACGGTCTGCCCCGGAGCGACCTCCCAATCGATGATCGACGCCGTGAGCGCGAACTCCTTCGTGCCGTCGGCACGGATCATCGGCTCCAGCGGTTGATTGCCGACGCCCTTGGTGTTGGCCCCGTCGGTGAGCTGCTCGACGTAGGCGTCGACCGGCTTCTTCATCCGGGCGTCGGAGGCGTCGTTTTCGGCGCGCAGGGCCGCCGGATCGGCTCCTCCGCCGCTGCTGCCACCGCTGCCGCCGAGGTGGAGCATGCCCGTCATCCCGGCCTCCTTGTGACCGGGCACGCCGCAGATGACGGTGTACGTACCGGCCTCGAGATCGCCGAGGTCGAGGGTCGCCGACTCGCCCGCCTTCAGCATCGGGGTCTTCAGGTCGGTCCCGTCGATCGCCAGGTTGTGCTCGACAGTGCCATTGTTGGTGATGATCAACTTGCCGCCGAGCGGAGCCGTGATCATCGACGGCGAGATCGCGAACTCGCTCAACGTCACGGGCACTCCACCGCCCGCCTCGCCGGCTCTCTCGTCGGCGTGCGCGGCAACGACGAAGGCGAACAAGGCGACGGCGACGGCGAACAACGCGAAGATCGCGCCGCCCCACGCCAGCACCTCACGGTCGGCTCGTCCGGACGTTTCCACGATTGGCTCCTCCCGGAGTCGGGTCAGTCGGTGAACGCGAGCCGGCGGCCCGCGTGAAGTCGACGGGGGCAATGACCGGCAGGCCGGCGACGGTGACCGCCATGCGGCCGACCGCTACCGCCGCGAGGAAGCCGCGGCGTTGCGCGGCGAGTAGCGACTCGTACCCCCCACCGATCGGCACGACGGCAGCATCACCGCCGCCGCCCCGGCCCCGGTAGGGACCTCGGGCCCGATCAGCCCGGGACTTCTGTTCCTCGCGTCCGGGCCCGCTCGTCCTGCAGGCGAACCGCGAAGACGGCCGCTTCCGTCCGCCGTTCCATACCCAGCTTCGAGAGCAGGTTCGACACGTAGTTCTTCACCGTCTTCTCGGCGAGGAACATGCGCTCCGCGATCTGACGGTTGGTGAGCCCCTCGGCGATGAGGTCGAGGATCCTCCGCTCCTGCTCGGTGAGCCGACTGAGCCGCTCGTCCTCCTGCGGACCCTCGCGGAGCCGCTCCAACACCTGGGCCGTGACCTGCGGGTCGAGCAGCGACTTGCCCGAGCCCACCTGGCGGACCGCCTCGACGAAGTCGGTGCCCTTCACCTGCTTGAGGAGGTAACCCGAAGCACCGGCGATGATCGCGTCGAAGAGCGCCTCGTCGTCGGCGAACGACGTGAGGATGAGACACCGGATCTCCGGGTCGCGTGACCGCACCGTGCGGCAGACCTCGACCCCGTTGCCGTCGGGAAGGCGCATGTCGACGACGGCGACATCGGGCCGGGTCGGCGGAATACGGGCCAGTGCCTCTTCGGCCGTCGACGCCTCGCCGACGACCTCGATGTCGTCGCACTGTTCGAGCAACTCGCGTACCCCGCGGCGCACGACCTCGTGGTCGTCGAGCAGGAAAACTCGGATCGTCATCGTGTCGCTCCCCCGTCGCCCGGTATGACCCGGACCCATGCTGCCACTCTCGGCATCGGACTTCGGGTCCATCCGGCCCTCCCCCATACTTCCCCTCCGACCCGGCGCCGACCCGGGCCGAAGGTCCCGATCCCGGCGGACGGATCACGCGTGGCGCGCCGCCTCCGCCGTCCGTACCGCCCGGGTCACGTCGCTCGGTGCGAGCAGCCCGACCAGCCGACCGCCCCTCAGCACCAGGACCCGCGGGTCGGCGGTCGGATCCGCCCGTCGGAGCACGTCGAGCACGAATTCGTCGGGTTCGGCGCAAGTCACCGCGGCGACGGGGGTCATGACCGCGGCCACCGGGGTCGTCGTCCGGCGGGACAGCGGCACCGCGCGTAGCGCCCGGAGTCCGACCAGCCCGCGCACCGAACCGTCGGCATCGGTTACCGGAAAGGCCGAACAGCCCCGGCGCGGCACTTCGTCATCGAGCGCCGATCCGACCGGGAGGGCCGCCGCCAGCGTCCACGGATCGGGCGTCATGAGCCGACCGACCCGAACTCCGAGGAGGTCACGACCGGCCACCACTTGCGCCTCCTCGGCCCGAGCCGCATCGAGCAGAAACCACCCCAGCAGCACCATCCAGATGCCCGACACCGCAGCGCCACCCGCAACCGCCAGGAGCCCGAGCCCACCCAGCCCGAACGCGAACGCCCGGCCCGCTCGGGCGGCGGTGAGCGCCGCCGCACATCGGTCGCCGTGCCGACGCCACAGGAAGGCGCGCAGCACGCGGCCCCCGTCGAGCGGTGCGGCCGGCACCAGGTTGAACCCGGCGAGCACCAGGTTGACCGAAGCAACCGCCGCGGCGCCGGCGCCCAGGAGCGGGGGCCCTCCGATTCGCGCCGACGCGAACGCCACCACCATCGCGCCCGCGGCCACCGCAAGACTCACCGCCGGACCGACGATCGCGACCCGGAGGTCGGTTGCGGGATCGGCCGGCTCGCGTTCGATCCGCGACACGCCGCCGAGCATCCACAGGGTGATGTCGCGTACGCCGATGCCCGCCCGTCGCGCAACGAGCGCGTGACCGAACTCATGGGCCAGCAACGAACCCATGACCACGACCGCAGTAGCAACCGCCGCAACCCCGTAGAGGAAACCGGAGTAGCCGGGTGCGCCTTCGGGCAGCGCACCGTCGGCCAGACCCCAGGCGAGCACACCGACGATGACCAGCACGCTCGCGTCGGCCCGCACCGGGATGCCCCGGATCGTCGCGAGCCGAACGCCGGAGGTCACCGGGCCCGCCCGCCGCCGTCGGATCCGACCGCTTCCGTCAGCGGCGGGCCCGTCCGAGGTGAACGACGTGCGCGTCGGAACCGGGGAAGAAGAGCGTCTCGTGCCCGTCGTCCCAGCGCACGCGGTAGTGCACGACCCCGTCGGGATCGCACACCTCGAGCACCTCCCCGGCCCGGGGAAGCCCACCCGTCTGCGGCGCATCGACCACGATCTCGTCCCCGACCTCGGCTCGCATACTCGTCCTCCTCGGCGCGTCCCCGACGCCGCCGATTCTCCCCGCCCCGGGGCGACGCGATCAGGGGCGAACGGCCCCCGCCGACCGGGTCGTTGCTCAGTCGCTACCGGAGAGGAGTCGGGTGGCGTGCGGCACGAGCAAGGGAACGAGGAGGAATCCGGGGTCGAGCCGCGCGGCCACGCCCTCGCACATCATCACGGTCTTGAGGAGCAGAGCGAGGTCGCTCGGCAACCGGAGCCGGTGCGTGCGGACGACACCCATGACCTCGACGAGGAGGGGTCCGAGCCGGATCTCGGCGACGGGCACGTCGACGTGCCGGTCCAGTAGCTCGCCCAGTGCCCGAGCCAGCGCCCGCCGATCGACTCCGTCGCCCGCCACCCCGAGCGCAAGGAGCCCGTCGACGAGTCGCTCCGCGTCCACGACGGCGAGGGCCATCAGCACCGTCCCGAGCCCGGAACGCGCGGCGGGCGCTACCCGACCCACCATCCCGAAGTCGACGAAACCGATGCGATCCGAGGCCTCCGCGAAGACGTTCCCGGGATGGGGATCGGCGTGGTACAAGCCGTGCTCGAACACCATGGTGAGGTAGGCATCGGCGAAGACGCGTGCCAGTGCGGTTCGATCGATCTGCGCCGCGTCGAGTGCGTCGAAGTCGTCGATCTTGAATCCGCGCACCCGCTCCTCGGTGATGACCGATGCGCAGGAGTGCGATCCGATCACTCGGGGAACGTGGACACGGGGATCGGCCGCGAATGCCGATGCGACCGCGACTGCGTTCGCCGCCTCGCGGCGGTAGTCGAGCTCCGCCCGGAGGGTCCTCGCGAACTCACGGGCGAGCCCGACCGGGTCGTACCGCGACGCGAAGGGGAGGCGTTCCGCCGCCGCCGCCACCCGACCGAGGAGCGCCAGGTCGACCTCGACCCGGGCCACCACGCCGGGTCGCCGAACCTTGACGATCACCTCCGTACCGTCGGCCAGGGCGGCGCCGTGGACCTGGCCGATGGATGCCGCTGCGATCGGTCGCCGATCGAAGCGGGCGAAAGCCCGGTCGACGGGCCGACCGAGTCCGTCGGCGATCGCGGCTTCCACCTCGACGACCGCGACTTCCGGCCCGGAGTCCTGAAGCCGGGCCAGCTCGACCTCGTACGCGGGCGGCACGAGGTCGGGCCGGGTCGAGAGCACCTGACCGAGTTTCATCGACGTGGTGCCGAGCTCCTCGAGCAGACCCCGGAGTCGGGCCGGTCCGCCGTCCGTCCGCCGCGGACGGATGCCCGGTAACCACACTCCGAGATCCAGGAGGTCGTCGAGGGCGCCGGGCCCGCAGCGGGTGACGGCGACCGCTACCTCGAGCGCCCGTCGGGTCGTGCGGTCCACACCGCAAGGCTAGGAGTCGCTCCGGTCCCTCCGATCTCGGGCGGCGTCTCAATCCCGGTCCTCTTCGTCGTGACCGGGATGCACTTCGCCCTCGACGCCGTCGCGGCGTATCCGGCCGCCGGGATGCTCTCGGTCCCGTGCTTCCCCGCGCTCGGTCCGGCGTTGCGTCGGCGCTTGCGGCAGCCGACCGTGCCGGTGTGACACGATCGGACCGTGACCGCACCGGCGAGCGCCGACCGGCCCGGGCCGGGCGCCGTGACCTTCGACTTCACCGACACCCACGTGCTCGTCACCGGCGGCACCTCGGGGATCGGTCACGCCGTCGCGCACGGCTTCTCCGCTGCGGGCGCCAGCGTGACCGTCACCGGCACCCGCGACTCGGCCGCCGACTACGAGACCGACCTCCGGCCCTTCTCCTACCGGATGTGCCGCATGGGCGAACCCGGCGACATCGAGAGCCTGGCCGCCGGACTCGACCGACTCGACGTTCTCGTCAACAACGCCGGGCGCAATCTGCCCGACGGGCGCAGCGAATGGGCGGCCGACGTCTTCGAGGAGGTCGTCGCGGTCAACCTCTTCGGCGCCTTCCGCTTGGCCTCCGCCGTTCGTGACCTGCTCGCGGCGAGCGCCGTGCCCGGGGGCGGCAGCGTCGTCAACCTCGGCTCGATGGCGTCGTTCTTCGGGATCGAACCGGTACCCGGTTACGGTGCGGCGAAGGCAGGAGTGGTGCAGATGACCAAGACCCTCGCAGTGGCCTGGGCCCGCCACGGCATTCGCGTGAACGCCGTAGCCCCCGGCGTCGTCGAGACCAACATGACGGCCCCGATGCTGCCCTTCGCCGAACTCACCCGCCCACTGCTCGATCGCACACCGCTCGGGCGGTTCGCCGCACCCGACGACATCGTTCCCGCCGTCCTGTTCCTCGCGAGTTCGGGGAGTCGGTACGTAACCGGTCAGACCCTGGCAGTCGACGGCGGCTTCTCGGTGGCCGGCTGATGCGCGCACCGACTGCCGCCGAGATCGAGGCCTTCCGCCGTGACGGGGTCGTATGCCTGCGCGGGGTGCTGCCCCCCGAGCTCGTCGCCGCGATGGCGGATCCCGTCGAGGTGGCGCTCGGAGGCGACCAGGTCGCCGATCTGAGTGCGCTCGCCGGCGCTGCGGCCGACCAGGCCCGCTTCCGGGCCGGGGTCGACCACTGGCGTCACCAGCCCGAGATGCGCGCCTTCGCCGCCGACTCCCCGCTCCCCGGCCTCGTCGCCGCGCTGATGGGCTCCGACGCCGTCTTCCTCTACGAGGACAGCGTGCTCGCCAAGGAGCCCGGCGCGGCCGAGGCGACCCACTGGCACCAGGACCTCGGTTACTTCCACATCGAGGGCACACAGGTGTGCACGACCTGGTGCCCGCTCGATCCGGTCGATGCCGAGTCGGGCGCCGTGCGCTTCGCGGCCGGGTCGCACCGGACCGGCGCGTTCTACCGCCCCAACTTCTTCGTGAGCGACGAACCGATCCCCGGTACCGAGGGCGACGTGGTTCCCGACGTCGAG
>Ga0208783_10000143_pt1 | contig 41396 bp, 52 predicted proteins | sample DEB19_08_DNA_2_FD_184529 | JGI IMG/M metagenome (GOLD analysis project Ga0208783, IMG submission 184529) | Aqueous microbial communities from the Delaware River and Bay under freshwater to marine salinity gradient to study organic matter... | ecosystem: Environmental > Aquatic > Marine >... | reverse complement strand
TTGCATAGAAGATTGCAGGAGTGATGCTGATGTTATCAGACACTTGATACTTGTAGAAGATTTCAAGCATCGTTGCATCCTCAAGGTCTTCGCCCGTAGGTGCCTGACCCACAGCAATACCAGCAGAGTTGCCCTTAGCAAACACATCAGACCACTGCAGACCAGCGAACCAAGATTGACTATCGGTAGCAGCACTCTCAGTGCCACTTACAGTATTCCAACCGTAAGAAGCAGAGATCGAAGGAACCCAACCCGACTGAGTGGGTTGCCAGTATGCGTTGATGGCATAACCGTTAGAGGTTTGACCAGGAACCAGAGTGCCAGAAGCACCGTTCAGACCGTTGTAGGTGCGAACACGGGTGCCTTCAGTACCATAACGATAACCAAAAGCAGCACCCCAGTTAGTACCACGATAACCGATTTGTGCCAGAGTATTCAGACCACTGGTTTCATCAAATACGCCAGTTTCACTATCATCACCATTCTGAGCAACATAGTTCACACCAGCAACAAGACCAGTCTTACCTTGACTCCAGAGAGCACCGAAACCAGCACCAGTTGCCTTGTTATAGACACCAGGAGCACCAGCAACTTGGAAGAAGTCAAGAATATCAGACTTATAGGCAGAAGGAACCCACGCCATTTCGGTGTTACGAACCTTAGGTCCAGCAGTCAGAGTTGCACGGTTATTAAATGCAGGGAACTGATAGTACAGACGGTCAATGACTACATTATCACCGATATCCGATTGGGTGTTATCTGCCTTGTCCAGTTTGAACAGGGAAGAGGAAGAACCAAAAGGATCAGCACTGAAGTTAGAAGAACGCAGACGGGTACGGAGCAGATCCTTACCAGTGAACGAAGTATCAAAGTTCAGACGAACATCGTAGTTGAAAGCAGTACGAGTGCTGAGATCGGTCTTAGTATCATAACCAGGAACCCCACCCAGAACGAAAGTTGCTTCACCACGCAGTTTAGTGGTCGTGGAGAACTGAGTTGCTTCCAGTTGACCGATGCGTGCCTCAGCAGCATCAACACGACCACGAAGAACAGCAAGTTCAGAAGCAAATTCTGCCTGAAGACGCTTCAGTTCATCGGTAACTTCGGTTACACGATCCAGGCAAGCATTCAACAGTGCTGCTGCCTCATAACGGGTCATTGCCTGACCACCAGCAAAGGTGCCGTTAGGATAACCAGCAACGCAACCATACTGCTCAACAAGTTTGCTAAGTGCGCCATATGCCCAATCAGTAGGACGAACATCGGAGAATTGCGTGATGCTCGTTACTTGAGGCATATCTACATAAGGTCCATAGGGTTCTGCGAACGCAGCACCAGCGACCAGTGGAGTTGCAGCAAGGGTTGCTGCGAAAGCGGATTTAAACATAAGTACCTCTATATTTTCTCGCAGAGTTTTCCTGCGGATGTAAGGAGTCTCGACATGACTCCGTTGATTCAAGTGACTACGGCAAGTAGTTGAGGCGTTCATCACTTGGTCTATTTATCCTAACATTGTCTTTAAGGGATGTCAAGAGTTCTGTGATGACTGTTGTGCTGAAGAATTTTCAGTTATGCGTCCAAGATAAGGGTCATAGTCCATGTATTCTCTAATATCAATATTTGCTCCGTTTTGTTGCCAAAAGTTTAGTTGAGCATCATGATTTCCCTTATGGAAAGCATCAATGTGTTCTGGATGAATAGAAGATCCAAGTTCAATTCTGTAAAGAAGTAAAGGAATAGAATACGTATTTCCCGAATTATAGATTAAATCATCAGCAACAGGACGAGGTTTAACACCATTATCCAGTTTATATTTGTCACCCCTTACATGATGTCTTAAAAGTTTTTCTGCATGATGACGATTGATCAAATAACAAGCTGTTGAAAAATCATTCACAAATCTCTTATGAAGTTTTACATGAATATCACCCGTACAAATGATAGCAATTTGAACTATATCCCAATCATAAGGAATATGAGCATAAAAATCTTGCCAGGTAAAGTTCCAATACGCAACTAGTTCTAGACTACAATCATCTTCCATAATGATTGCATAGGGACTATCAGAAGTTTCATACCAGTGTTTGATTGCTTTCAAGTGAGAAGTAATACAACCAATTTCACCAGATGTCATCATCTCAGGATAACGTCCAGTAATGATATCACTTAAATCATCTTCTCTACCATCATATGCAGAGATACGTGTGTAATTTTCAATCTCCCAATACTTAAATTGTTTTTCCATAGACTCACATCTTTCTGGTTGCCCATCAAGATTTAAGTAATAAATTGGTCCAATACCTTTCAACTTATATGTTGATTTATTTTTATCTAGTAAATCCATCATTTTTTCTGAAATACATCATCGTAAAAACTTTGGGGAACTTTATCCCAAAAAGTAGGTGTTACAACTTCTGCTTTACATCCACCCAACCACCAAGCAGCCTCACTAAACGTACTACCAAAAGAACAAACTATTTTCTTTTGGCATAGTGACAACAAGTACATTTCAAGAAATGCTTCTTTAGTTTGCTGAACATCATCACTCCACCCATCATTTCCAATTACGCTTACTGAGCGAGGAAGCGTAATAATTTGATTTGGATATCTTTCTTTATAATAGTTATTAATATTTAAGTTATCCGAAGAAAAGAAAAACTTTTGAGTTGGTTCTAACTTTTGAACTTCTTGTTCAAATCCTTCAAAATCAACCCACACACTTCTGCTTCCATCATCAATAGGTGGCAACCAACTTCTGATATTAATACCCACCATATTTTCTCTGTCCCAGTCTTTTGTAATATCATCTACAATCTCTTGTAGATCTGGTTTTATTTTAAACCTTTGAAACACTGGAACATACTTATCAATAAAGTATTGCGGAACTTTTTCATAAAGAAAGTCAATTGTCTTCAACCCATCAATATAATGTTCCTCATCTTCATCAACAAGTATGCGCCAAACTGATCCAGTATGAGGATATTTTTGAATATCCTCTGGAGTTGCCAACTCAAAGTTTTCAAACAAATGAACATCCGTTGGTTTCTCAACCATCACATCATCATATCTTGCCATATGAGAGGCATATGACTTAATCCTATTGCCTAGTGCAGCAGTTCTTAACACTACGAATGTACTCATTTGTTTTCTTCAATCCACATTTTAACTTTTAATTTAGGTTCCCATCCAAACGTATTTCTTGCTTTATCAATACAAGCAAGAGTTGTTCTCGCTTCACCATCTCTTGGTGGAATATGAATATAATCTTTAGAAATCATCTGGGCAATTTCAAGAATAGAAATATTTTCACCACTACCAATATTATACACCTGCCCATAACATTCGTCATCTAGATTTGCAAGTGCAACCATCAGATTTGCATTTGCAACATCCTGAACATGAACAAAATCTCTACGTTGCTCACCATCACCAACAATAGTAAGAGGTTCACCAGAATTTTTTTGACGTAAAAAAATACCAATTACGGGAGCGTACTGACCGGTGGTTGGTGAACGTTCTCCATATACATTAAAGTATCTGAAGATAATTGTCTTAAGTCCATAAAGACTAGTGTACAATTTACAAAGTTCTTCTCCAGAAACCTTAGATACAGAATAAGGATTTAAACAATCGTTGGGATCAGTTTCATAATTTGGAAATTTATTTAAACCATATGCAGATGATGTTGATGAGTAAATAACTTTTTTAACTCCTGCCTCTCTAGCACACTGAAGAACAGTACATGTTCCGACAGCATTTTTAGTAACAGCATTAATTGGATTTTTAATAGCTGGTTGAAGTCTAGACTCTGCTGCAAGATGAAACACATAATCTACATTATTATACAAATTCCTAGTAAATTCATAATCACAAATATCTAACTTGTGATTATCTGCCTTAGTATTCCAATAAAACTTTTCATTACATTCAGCACTTTCATTGTCAATTACGACAACTTCCCAGTTCATGATAATTAACTTATCAACAAGATTTGATCCAATAAATCCTGCTCCACCAGTCACTAATGCTTTCATTTTATCTAAAGGACTTTGCAATTTTTCTTTTTAATTCTGTTGTTGAATAGTCATGACTCCTATCAATAAAAATAATATCTATATCAATATCTTTACCAGTATATGATCCATCATTATAATCTTCACCCAAAAATCTGATATTGTATTTCCCAGATTCAAGATATTTCAGAAAAGTATCTTCTGTTCGATACATAACAACATCATCAATGTACTTGATTGACTCTAAAATTTCTTTTCTTTCGTCAACCGTCTGAACTGGTTTAAGTTTGTTTGGTCTTTCAAGAGACGGATCTTCATGGAGAGCAACTGTTAAATGAGTACAATTTCTTTTACACTCTTCAAACATTCTAATGTATCCAGGATGAATAACATCAAATGCTCCCGCAATGATCCCCTTGACTTGTGGTATTTTTTTCTTCCATTCCCAAACATTAATTCCTTTGTCATCAATAAACCAATGGGCATGAGGTTTTGTATTCATGATCAATTCATGATACTTCACTCCCCATTCTTTCAATTGCTTCTTTGTAATAATGGTATGATCAATTCCACTTACACATCCCCTAGCAGTCATAATTTTAATAGTATCACCACTATCATAAAGACGATTGATTTCATTGATTACAGCTTTGTCTGGCAGTGCTTTTTCATATTGACTTTTTTCAACACTTGTACAAATAGTGCCATCAAGATCAAAACAATAAATCATACTACCCCATGAAGAAAAATCTGATGAATACACTCAACGATACCATAATCTTTACTATTAATATGATAATTCCATAATGCACTTTTAGCAATACTTCTTGCTTTATTTGCTGGATTAAATCCTGTCAAAATCCCATACGGTAGAGTATTATTTTCACAATACTTGATGCAATTAATAATATTTTTTGATTCCCCACCAGAACTTATCAAAATACAAAGAGTATCTGGTTTTGCATAATATTGAAGAAAACGAGAATATGCATTTTCCATCCCAAAATCATTGATGAAACATGTCAACATTGATGGGTCAGAAAACACCATTGAATTTTTATTATGAAATTTCACATAGTCTTGTGAAATATGGGAGGCAACAGAATTGCTACCCCCATTACCAAGAATAATAATATTATTATGATTATCAAAAGCACTTTTAAACTTTTGAAATTGTTCTTCTATATGAGCCCCTTGCAAAGACTCAATATATTCTGAAAATGGATTCATAGTTTCTTTTTAAGACAGAAGAAAATACTATTGCCATAAGTAGTGTGCATTCTAAACATTGCATCACCAAATAGGTATCCAAAGAAAAGACCTTGAGGGCGAGCAGCAACACCTTGAGGGATTCCAGGATGATGAGGATACTGAATTCCTACGGGAGTGGGTGGCCAAGATGGGTCATATGCAAGTTCAAATCCACAATCAAAGAGAAGATTAATCCACTTTACAGAGTTGAAAACAGATTGGTGCCTACGAAGGAATTTACCATCTACCCAACCAACATCGTCTGGAACAACAGAAATAGAACAACAAAATACACCATCATCTTTGAGATGATTGCGAATTTGCTCAAAGAAAGTCTTTAAATCTTCTTCAGCAATGTGCTCTACCACTTCCCAAGTTGTGATGAAATCGAACTGCATTTTTTCATCACCTTCATACAGTTGATATGGTTTAGAAAGATCAACCGTAAACAAATTCTTATCACCATGCTGATCCCAATTATGCTTACCAGCACCACGCTCGCGAGCATTTGTAGAACCTTCGAGACCTACCCCAATATCTCCTCTGGAGATAAAGTCTGCAATTAGTTGTCCCCCAGCACACCCAAGATCAAGGACACGAATTTGCTTGTTATTAAAGTGCTGTTTTACAGCATTAATATAATCAATATCAGTTGTATTATCATCTACAGTTCCCACAGGTGCAATGTGATCGGGAGATTCAATTGCTACGGGATGTTCTGTTTCTAGTCTAATCATAACTTTTTACCTTTTACTCCATCAGAGGATACATTAATTTTAACTGAAGAATATGGTAATGTCAATTTATCTTTTTCCGAAAAAGTTAAAAAGAAACCCCCATTACCAGCACCACATAACTTATGAGCGATGACAAGTGGACTATTTAGTAAGTAATCATCAATAGATTTTATCATTGAATTTTCATTTATTGAAGAACTAGTTTGTTTCTTCTGAATCCAACTTTGATTTAGATGATACAAAAACTCATCATAATTTTTTTGAAGTAAAGAGTCATATGCCTGCTCAAGCGTATCAAGTAATGGTGGTATTTTATCAAGATTATCACTTACATCCTTCAAAACATTTTTTGAATTTCTAGTAACACCAGTAAACACCAAATGTGCATCATAGTTTTCAAACAATTCAGTTGATTGAAAATCATACTTTACAATTCCACCACGCTGAAACTCAATTCTTTTAAATCCACCAATACCACATCCATACGGATCCTGATAACCACAATAAGGATTAAACTCTCTCTCTAAATCATAAGCGAGAGAACATATTTCAATATCGGTCATACTAAGACCTTTAAACATTGAAACACACTTAATTAAATTAATCAGATAAGAAGAGGATGATGCAAGACCACTACCTTGGGAGTATGCATCACTTGTCATACTTACTGTTAATGGAGCACATCCAAAATAATTTAAAACAACTCTAACCAGATCATTATTAATATCAGCAATAAATTCAGTTTCTTCCCTCTTAGAATAATTTACAATATATTTGTGCCCCTGCATATTATATCCAAACTTATCCTCATGTAAGGTTATATAAGTTTTGAGATCACAAGTAAAACTAATCACAGCTCCATATCCATACTTCTCAACAAAGTATGGATTATCACTAGATCCACCAAATAAAGAAACCCTGAGAGGGCAAGAAGAAACGTACATTAAAGAACAATCCAGTTATCTACATAAAGGTCTTTTGTATCTTTATCAGCATAGGCAGGACCAAACCACATTTTAGGTGCAATAACTTTCTTGTTTGGATTTGATTGTAACCATGCACCCCACCAGCTCATGCTGCTGTTAGCAATAATAGCATGAGAACACAGAGACATCAAACACAAATCAACATAAGGAAGAAATGAACCATCAGAGTATTTTTGCTGTGGGTCAGAAATCATAAACCTATCACTTGAGAAAAAGTCCTGCTCTTTCACCCATTCGGCAGAATCTGAGAATACAATAACTGGTTGATTATCATCAAAATGTTCCAGTGCTTTTTCGTAGTATTCTAAAGATTGAACTGGATGTTGGTCAGAGCAATTTACATATGCCCACTTAAATCCTCTAGGATCAATTAGATTAGGATCACCACGACGAACATGAAGCATGATGGGTTCTTGACCATCAAACTGCTCAATAAATTCTTTACATGGTTCATAGTGATCTTCAAGAAAAGTAAAATCTTTACGAATTTCATCTGAAATATGTTTGAAATATTTTTCAGATTGAAAAAATCCATGAAGACTTACATTGTCTGGACAATTCTCAAAAAGTTCTTCGTCAAAATGAAAAAACTTCTCAACAACGTATTGAAAATTATCATATGTGCCAATGTTTTTATCAGTTACAGATTCTAGTTTAAAACATTCATTTAAACTATAATTTTCTATTCCTTTAAGATGAAATGGTGGAATAGACCAGTCATAACCATGATGAGATGCTATGCCACGAAGAGCAGCGTACTCAAACATCTGGTTTCCAAGTCTTCCCAAATTTCCGATTTGATTAAATGCTAACATATTTTTTAAGATATTCTTGAGTTGAATAATACTCTTTTAGTTGCTCTTTGTTCAAAGTTTGTAGATAATTCCACAACTCAAAGTTTTGACTCATATAAGGATTTCCTCTTACTGACTCTGGCCAAGAGTTTGGTCCCCTGCTGTGCTCCAAATGATAGATCCAATTATCAATTCTACATACATTATAACCCAAAGTGGTAAATCTAAAAAATCTTTCTTTATCTTCAGGAGAAGAACCTCTAAAGTTTTCATTTTCCATTCCACCCCCAATATAGGAAGAACGATTAAAAAACTGTACCCACCCAAAATCTGAGGTACTCACCTGAGAGTTACTATCTAAAATATCAAAATCAAAATCTTCATTCAAGAAATCAGAAACAATCTCATCAGTCACATGAACTTGTTTTTGATATGTTCCGTTTCCATAAGGATAAACAACATCACATGTACCATCTAGAATTGATTGATATGCACTTACATATGTTTGAACTGGCATTAGAACATCGCAATCGTAATTGATAACGACATCAGTTTTACTCATCGCAAGCATCTCATTTAGAATATGCATACGATAGAAAACTGGATCATCTGATTGCTCAAAGATATGTGTGAGATTAATGTCTTTACCCAAAAATTCTTTTACTTGAGGTAAAACACTTTCCACAAACACTGGTTCACTATCAACCTCCTTTATAATTACGTTCGTATTAAAGTTTCCAAACAAAAAACAAAGAAGAGTAATAATGTTCCTCATCCTATCTGAGGACTCTATTCTCAAAGGAATAATAAAAGTAGCGTTTGATAAATCAACCATTTGGATATTCCCAGTTTTCAAAAAAATCTGCATGTTTTTCTTGTAGATATTCTAACTCGCTTTGAATGAATTGCCAAGCACCACCATCTCCCTCAATAACAATATCAAAATTAAGTTTTGATGTGGCATTATTATTATGCTGCCTACTTGTTGTTAGGACATCATTTAAAATGAGTGGCATACCATATTTCATACGAAGACGATGATACCACTCATGATCCATACTTGTTAAAACAGATGTATCAAAATATTCAACATCCTCATTTCTGATAGTTACATTTGTAGGACATCCCAAAAGATTATTTCCGACTAAAAGATGGTCTGGATACTTTGGAACTCTTTCATCAAAAAAATTAACGGCATCATAAGTATGGTTAAATCCATTCACCAACCAATACCTATCAGTATTATCAAGAGAATCAACAATAAGTCTCAAAGCATCTGATGAGAATAAGAAATCATCACAATGTAAGATTTTAATATATTCACCATTACACAAATCCATCACAACATTTGAGTTGGCAGACATTCCGACATGCTCAAGATTTTTCTTATAAATCAAAGAAAATTTATCTTGATATTCATCACAAAGATTCTCAACCAAATCATTTGAAGAATTATCCGCTACAACTACCTCATAATCATTAAAAGATTGTTGGTCAATTCTATCAAAAGATTCTTTCAGGTATGATAAATCAGTTTCATTTTTTACATACGCTGGAATTGCAATGGAAATTTTAGGCATCAAATTCTCTCCCACCTTTCAGGAATAAGGTCGCTATCATCAACTGTTGCAGCAGAACCATACCATACTTTAGGTGCAACAATCGGTTGCGTTGGATTTTCAATTAACCATGCTCCCCACCAACTCATTGAACTGTTGGCAATAATTCCACCTGAACAAAGAGACATCAAGCAAAGGTCAATATAAGGAACAAGAGAATGTCTCATTTGTCCATCAGCATCAAGATGCACATGCCCATATCTTTCATTATTTTCAGAAAGAAGGAATCTATCAGAACTAAAGATTTCTTGCTTAGAGCACCATGCAATATCATCAGAAAACACAAGAACTGGAATATCCTTATCAAACTTTTCTAATGCCCGCTCATAATACTCAAGTTCACATACAGGATGATAGTATTGAAGATTTACATAATCACCTCTACGCACATGTAGAAAAATAACATCTCCAATTTCAGAAATAAAATTTTTACAAAGTTCAAGATGCTCTGATTTGAATGTAAAATCTTTTTTGATTTCATCCTTGATATGAGAAAAATATTTTTCAGTTTGAAAGTAATCTTCAAGATTACAGTTGTCTGGGCAGGTATTGAAAAATTCTCCATCAAAAGCACCAGTACTTGCTTTATAAGTTGGGAATTCGGCAGGAACAAATCCAAGATTCTTTTCACCAACACTGGTCATCTCAAAACAATCAAAGAGACCATAATTTGTTTGATGTGGACCTTCAGGTGAAGGAACAACCCAATCATATCCATGTTGTGCTGCAATGCCACGAAGGGCAGCATACTGGAACATTTGATTTCCAAGACGCCCGTTAGAACCGAGCCTGTTATAACCGATCATAATTACTCCTCTATTACAATTGTGGGGGGAAGATTAAAATGAAAACCAAATGGAGTTAATCCTTGATTTTCTGGAACTGGTGTTTCATATGAAAACCGTGCTGCAACTTCAACTGGAGGAAACTTACATCCTTCTTCAATAAACATATGTCTATTGTGTACACAGATATTTCCATCCTCCGCAAAGTTATTTGCATTAAAATGTTTATAAAAATCTCCAGTGGTACAATCAAAAGGTATTTCTCGTTTTAAGGGAACCTCAAGAAGTTTTTTACTCCTCAAAGAAAAACCACCATTTCCAACTCTGATGTGCTCACCAAATGGAGTTACATAAGAATTTTCTTGATAAGTCCAAGGAGCACCAATGTAATCATATTCATAAAACTCATCTGACCATGCATCTGGATTGACAATAAAAGCATGGTCATGAACCATCAAACAATAATCTTTATCTACATGCCTATAAAGTTCATACAGACAATACTTACTGTATTCATCAATATTAGTGATTGGAAAAACCATTTCTTCTACTATAATACCATCTTCTAATAAAGAATTTTGGTATTGATCTTTGATTTCTTTTGTTGTGATAAGTTTTACTGAACCAAAATTTGCTTGCTCAATGCAAGTATAAATTGCTTTAATAGTTCCACCCACTCTGGATGTATTGTCTATAGCAACTAATGTTACTCTGGATAAATCAAGCATTGGTAAAAGAGTCAATAACCTTTTCAATATAATCAATCATATTTTGATTAATTGTTGGAGAGCATCCAAGGAAGAATACTTTATTCAGCACTTGGTTTGCTTTTGGATATTTAGTTGCATCATCAAGATGACTATATCCAGGGTGAAGAAGAACATTACCTGCAAAGTAGTTGCGAGTTTGAATCTTATTACTTTCAAGATGAGCAACAAGAGACCTCTTTAGATCTTTATCATCACATATAATTGGTACACCAAACCAACTTGTCTCTGCACCTTCACGCTCATTGACAACTCGAGTTCCTGGAATTTTTTCAATAATCTTTTGAATTTTTTCTTTGTTACTTCTACGAAGTTGGTGGATTTCTTCAAACTTTTGAAGTTGAATAAGTCCTACAGCACCTTGCATGTCAAGAGGTTTGAGATTGTATCCCATAGTTGAAAAGACATACTTATGGTCAACTACATCCTCATAGTTTTCCAACCAAGTATCAAAACGCTTTCCGCAGACACCATTAGAAAGAAGGTTCTGTTGACCAACACAATAACATCCGCGGCCCCACCACGCAAAACTACGAGCAAGGTCAATAATTCCCTTTTCATTTGAAGAAACCATACCACCTTCCATCGTGCAAATGTGATGTGCGGGATAGAAAGAACATGAAGCAGCCACTGCATAATCCGTTAGATAATTACCATGCCACTTACTTCCAAGACTATCACAATTGTCTGCAATCAGAGCAATGCTCTTACGACGGCAAAGGTCAACAAACTTACTCATATTATATGGGTTACCAAGAACGGGTGATGAGATAGCACCAACAGTTCTTTCAGTGATCTTATTCTCAACCTGCTCCAAATCCCAGTTAAGGTCTTCCCAATCAATATCAACAAAAACAGGTTTCAGACCACACTGCACAATAGGTGCAATTGTAGTAACAAATCCACAAGCACATACAATAATTTCATCCCCATCTTTCCACCCAAAATACTTTTTGAGTGCAGCAAACATTACTAAATTGGCAGAACTTCCTGAGTTCACCATCACAGAATGCTTAAAGTTAAACTTCTTAGAAAACTCACGTTCAAATTTATTGACTTGCTCACCAGAAGAGAGCCACTTACCTTTCATTGTAGAATGAATAATTTCCCTAACTTCTAGGTCATCCCAGTAGGGACCAGAGTAATAGACATTATCCTCACCTCCAATAAACTCTTTCTTATTTGCGAGATATGGAAATACATCCCCATCCACTTCTTTGGCAGATTGAATAAAACTATCAATTAGATCGTACATAGTTGTTTAATGATTTCTTCTGTTGAAATTGATTGAGTGAATCCAAGTGTCTGTAATTTTGTCGTATCAAGCCAAAAGTCTTTTGCTTGAACAATTTGATGAAATTCAGGCGCTTCTTTAAATTTTATAACTGACCTAGAACCCAGATACTCCTTTGCTTTACCAATTATATCACCAATGGATGTTGGTTGTCCACTCCCAACATTATAAATTTCATTTATATTTCCTTTATCACAGATAAGTTTTATTGCTTTGCACACATCATCAATATGCATTACATCACGAACTGGCGTACCACCATCATATAGGTAAACATCCTCATCTTGTTTAATAAGATTAATCATATGGACCAAGGCATTCTTTTTGGGAGATGCTTTATTATCACTTTCCCCCAATACATTACATAATCGTATAATTCTATACTTGACGTCGTAAGTTTTACAAAAAGAAATTAAAAGATCTTCTGCTGCTTTTTTTGTAATGGAATAAAACCCGGTTGGTTTGCAGATATATTCTTCTTTTGCTGGTAATTCAGTTTCCCCGTAAACAAACCAAGAACTGATAAAATTGAAGATAATATCAGAATCTCTACAAAAATCCAAAACTTCACAAAGAACCTTGAGGTTGGTTTCAACATCTAATGTAATATTGGTGTGAACGTTATAATTATCTACTGTTGAAATTAAGTAAAGAATATTTTTCGTTTGTGGTTTTCTTTCATCTCTTTTTTGCTCCACAACAAAATGTGGATAGAGATTGCAAAATCTACTACCCACAAATCCAGAAGCACCATAAACACTAATCATATAAAAACTTTTTGAGACATTCGGTTTTTTCTTTATTGTACATTTCACCAACTTCACCTTTCATCCAGGGAAGTGTGTTGCTTGCATTTTTGTAATGGAAAATGAAGGCATCATCAATAGAATTATCTTTTTCCAACTTCATAAAGTCAACAAATGTTGGTTTGGGGAAATTATACTTTTCAGTGATGTCTTTAATTTTGACATAGTTACTGCAGAAATAATCCCAATAATCTTCTCTATCAATTTGATGTGGGAAAGTTTTGTTATCCGAATGTTGATATTGTGTAATATCAAGAGTTTCTTCATCAAAATTAATTTTGAATTCTGAACATCCATTTAAAACTAATTGATTAGGAATCTGCGAATCCTCACAAAGTCCCCACTGATCAATATAATTAATTTTCAATTGACTCTCATATTTTTCAAGATAGTATCTAACTTCCCCTCCAACATCAACTGATAAAGAATCTATCCAACCATCTCCCCAACTAATTTCTTGCGGATTTGGCATATTGGGGATATCGGCAATTACTAATCCATTCCATGGATACTTGAATGCAATGTCTTTATATTCATTTCTAACATATCGGTAAGAAGGAACAAACGCAAAGTTATATCCTTTCATAATATCAATAATTGATACATCCTTTATAAAGAACATATCAGAGTCAATCAAAAGAGAAATACAATCATTTTTTGAAATATAATTTTTCCATCCCCATGTGAATGAATAAGCGCAAGCAGTATTTCCATTTACATAATTTTCTCCTTCAAACATTTTATTATTATTCAAGTATTGAAGTTCTTTATCTAGTTCAACTCTTATGCATTGAACTCCAATTTTTTGACATTCATCGTAAATGATTTGAATTTTGTTTTCATCGTATCCACCATCCCCTCCAGGTCTTTCATTGTTAAAGACAATATATTCAAAATCATCTTTAACATGTTTTTTAATACTCTCGTACTGAAGAGAGATAAAATCTGGTCTATTATGAGAATACGTATATATTTTTACCTTTGCCATTTTCAATCCTCCCTTTTAATATAAACAATTACATTTTGACTGTAAGTTTCTTCAACCCTATTACTATCATCATATAAAAAATTATCAGGAAGAGATGCAATGGTTTTCCTATGGTCTTCAACACACTTATCTGAATAAAGATTTCGGATTATATAAGAATATTTTGATTTGGAAATTACCGAATTAAAATACTTAAGTTGAAAATCAAAGTTACATTCACTTAAAGAATTAATAGCAATAGTTAAATCAGTTCCTTCAAAATTAAAACTGTCAAGTTCAAAACAAGATAAACTACTAATACGTTCGTCTAAATTTTTATAGTTAGAAATATACCTATCAATCAATTTGCAAGTTTCTGGCAAATCAATAAGGGTGTAGGATTCAAAATCAAGAAGACCACTCAAAATTACAGACAAACCACCATACCCACCACCAATCTCAACAATTTTTTTAGGAGATTGTTCCTTCAAGAAATCAATAATTTCTAATGCATTATAAGCATACTTTAAAGTTGTTAAAGAAAATTCTCCAACCTCACTATCTCGGTAAAGATCAGGATTACCATACAAATCGTTTTTACGAAACACTTCCAAGTTGTCAAAAAATAAATTTTTATTCGGAAGCATTTGAATTTTATTCAAAAAGTAATCAAATGTTTCTCTTGAACCACCTTCAAGAATATATCTGTATCTTGAATCTTTTTTAAAATTTGAAAAAGATTCATCAGATGCGGCTTCAACACACGCTTCAATATATCCATTTGCTATTCCTTGATCAATTTCCCAATTAAGAGTGCTATTCATTTGATGCTCCTGTAGAATTCTTTTGTTTCTTTATACATTTCATATTCTTTTTTACACTCTGTTCCCGTCATCAAATCACCATATCGATCCAACCAATACCAATCATCAACAATAGACTCGTGAGGTCTCCACCAACCATTAGAAGTTTTAAAATCAAACCAATACTTTGGTGCAATTACATCACAATCTTTATTTGTCCAAACAGGCCAAAATGCAAAAGTAGAAGAAGAAATAATTGCATTCTTAGCAGTATTGAGAATTGAATAATCAACTCCAATAGGACCACCAGGATATGCATACCATCCAATACTACCTTGGTATGGATCTTTTTCTTCCATCACTGCAGAACCAACAACTTCCGCAAAAGGAATGAATTGTCTTGCATGTTCTGGGTCATCAGTTACACATACAAACTTCATGTTAGGATTTTTCTGTAACATGTGCTTTGCTGCATTCTGATAATATTCTGGAGGAACCCAAGAAGCACCAGTTAAATAATCACCACCACGAAATTGAATCACACAAATATCATCAGAAGAATAATCAGTGATTTTATTGTCATATTCCAACCACTTAATAATATCATCCCTACGATCATTGATATAGGACATGTTCTGAAAATAACCCTCTACTTTGGTATTGTCTTTCAGTCCGCCCCAAAGGTGTTCATCAAAGATATTCATTTCTTCTCCTCCCATATAGGAAGGATACCTTTGCCTGCGCTCAAGATAATAGTTAGTAATCCCTTCTGGCAATTCAACCGGAGGTCCACCTTCAGGTCCATGCCCACCAATGACTGGTTTACCCATATCAAAGTTAGTCATGAATGCACATGCCTTAAATGGTGTAGTAGGTTTCTTTTGGATACCCCACTCATATCCCATTCTCTCAGCAATAATTCTTGGCACAACAATATGCCAAAGTTGATTCCCTATACCAGAACCATCATAAATTTCAGAAACAATCATTTGATTAAACTTGCAAACTTTTCTTTATTATCAAGGATATATTGTGGGTAAGAATTATCTACAGGAACAGTTTGATAAATTGCATAGTCTCTTCCCAGTGGATCTTTGTTATCTTTAACCCTAGCAACGTTTTGTTTGATTTGATCATTGTTTAATTCAGAATGAGCAGCACACTCAATCTTTTTCAATACTCTTTCCTCAACAGAAAGTCCTTCACTTCCAACATAACTCCAGTGCCATCCACCAGGGAAAATTCTATAATTCTTTTCATTCTCTTGCTTACTACGCAGTTCGGATAAAGTATATTTTTTAAGAATTGACTTTCCAAATACTTTTGTTCCCAACCATCTAGGTCTATCACCATAGTCCCAGTCCGTAGTCATAGCACGAATTATACCACCCACTTCAACAAGATTCAAGTATCCCATACAATTTTCTTGAGCAAAATGAAAAATTGCATCTTGCTCAAAATATGAATTTAATTCAGAAATTGCTTCTGGATTTGGGACTTCATCAACATCACTCCAAATAATGACATCATCATCAGAAACATGTTCGAGAACAACTTGTTTAATATTGTCCTTTTGAAAAACATCCCTTTGATATGGATGAAGATCTGGAGATGTAGTATCTTCAACAATATTATGGATAATCTTGTGGTTAAATTTTTCAAACCTATCTTTGTTTTCTTTATAAAAGAGAGGTTTATCAAGACCAGAAAATGTCTTTGTTGCCTCACTTAAAATAAAGAAATCAACGTATGGATCAAGAACATTTAATCTAATTTCTAATATATCCAACTCATTAAAGAAAGGAAATACATCAACTACCTTCATATTCCTCCTTCATTGCATTAAAGACTTTAGCAATTCCTTCTTGAATAGATGTTTTTGGCATCCACCACTTAGTAATAAAGGTATCTGCTAGATTTCTTTTATCTAATTGAACTGAATCTTTTTCTTCTGATGGTTGAAGTACAATGTCATACTTACCATTCAAAGCAAATTGACCACAAATCATACTAGCAACATCTCTAATTTTCGTATAATGGAAACTAGTGATGTGCAGGTTATCTTCCGAAGTAAAGTCCGTAAAATTATTCATTACAGTTTCGAGTGCTTCACAACAGTCTTCTGCATAAAGAAAATCACGCTGCTCTTCACCATCCGTAAGCATATCAATCACACCCGTCTCAAATCCTTTACGAATAAAGTCCGTAATAACGTGTGCTTTCTCATGATCTTTTTCAATGCCATAAACATTCCAGAATTTGACAATCAGACCATTAAGAGACTTAGTGTAAAGTTCTCCCACATTTTTGAGAACACCATATGGAGAATAACTCATATTGCTCATCTGAGATGATGCAAATACAAATCTCACATTATATTTCTGCAGAAGGGTAAATGCATTTGCCATCAGACGGCAATTGTTATTAATGAATTGGAATGTGTGTTGATACTTTTTCAAGTATCGTGACCCACCTACATCAAAAGCAAGGAAGAATACAAAATCAGAATCAGCAATTCTTTCTTCTAAAAGAGGATTAGGAATCGTTGTCATATCTTCATCTGGCGTATTTACCAAATCAAATTCATGAACCTGATGTCCTTTATTACGTAGATACTCTGTCAGATAAGCACCTATTTGCCCACTGGAACCCAATACTGTAATTTTCATATTAAACGGGATGATAGAAAGGAATATAATTTTGGTTTTCTAATTGTGAATTAATCCAATTATACGTTTTTGCAATACCTTCTTCAAGAGACATTGAATAATCCCACTGAAGTTTTTCACGAATTAAATCGTTGTTTGAATTACGACCACGGACACCAAGAGGACCATCAATGTGTTTTTTGGTAATTGTCTTACCTGCTGCCTTTGCAGCAAGATCTGCAAGTTGATTGATTGTTACCATCTCTTCAGAACCAATATTTACAGGTCCCATAAAATCTGATTGAACAAGACGATAAGTTGCCTCTACACATTCATCAATATAAAGGAATGAACGTGTTTGTTCACCATCTCCCCAAATCTCAATTTCACCACCATCAGCAGGAAGTTCTGCTACTTTACGACAGATTGCTGCTGGTGATTTTTCTTTACCACCTCGCCAAGTTCCTTCTGGTCCAAAAATATTATGGTATCTAGCAACACGAACAGGAATACCGTAATTCCGATGATAAGCAAAGTAGAGACGTTCTGAGAACAATTTTTCCCATCCATATTCACTATCTGGTCCTGCGGGATAAGCATCATCTTCTTTAAGACCTGGATTGTTTGGATCTAATTGAATGTGCTCTGGATACATACAAGCAGAGGAAGAGAAGAAAATAGTTGTTTTATTTACTCCCTTCAAATCATTTAAATCTTTAAGAGACCGTAGAATATTCAAATTAATTGATGCAGAATTATTCATAACATCTGCATCATGATCTCCCGTAAAAATATATCCAGCACCTCCCATATCAGCAGCAAACTGATAAATTTCATCAAAAGTATCAATGTGTTTGCTTGGAACAAAATTATAAAAATTATTATAGGGACCCTTAAATTGTACTACCCTATCTGCAAGAATTTGATCGGTTAAATCGCCAAGAACAAATTCATCTGCTTCGGTTTTAGAGTGTTCTGGATATTTTACATCAACCCCACGAACCCAATATCCTTTACTTTTTAGATGCTTAACCATGTGGCTACCAATGAAACCACCAGCACCAAGAACAAGTGCTGTTTTTGTATATTGAATCATAAACAAGTCAATAATCTCCTAGTATATATTATACCACATCAAAGCAAATTTTTCTTATACCACTCATAGGTTTGTGTGATTCCATCTTTAAGTTTAATTTTCGGTTCCCACCCAAGTGACTTAATTTTTTGTATATTTAAAACTTTACGTGGGGTTCCATTAGGTTTTGTTGTATCCCAATTAATATCACGATTATATCCAACAATGTCAGAAATTATTGTTGCTAACTCTTTAATTGTTACATCCTTACCAGTCCCTACGTTGATGTGATCTTCTCCATCATATTGAAGCATACAGACATAACATGCTTCAGCTAGATCATCGACGTGAAGGAACTCACGCATAGCAGAACCATCTCCCCAAAGTTTAACTTCCCAATACTTACTGTGATTAAGAGCAGCATGAAATTTTGCAATCATTGCTGGAAGAACATGAGAAGTTTCTAAATCAAAATTATCATTGGGACCGTAAAGATTACACGGCATTAAAGAGATAGCATTAAACCCATGTTGTTGACGATATGCCTGGCACATCATGATGCCAGCAATCTTAGATATTGCATAAGCATTATTTGTTGGTTCTAAAAAACCAGTCATCAACTGATCTTCTGTAATGGGTTGAGTTGCAAACTTAGGATAGATACAGGAAGAACCTAAAAACAAAAGTTTTTTAACATTCCAACGATTAGAAGACTCAATAATATTTGCCTGAATACGAAGGTTTTCTGTTATAACATCGGCTTTATAGTTATTATTAGCCATAATACCACCGACCTTGGCTGCAGCAACAAAAACGTACTCGGGTTTACTCAATCTAAAGAAAGCGTCAGTTGCTTCTTGATCCGTAAAATCTACAACATGACGAGTCCCTTTAATAATGTTTGTATAACCTTTACTCTCAAGGTTTCTCACAATTGCCGAACCAACCATTCCGTTTGCACCAGCAACTAATACTTTAGAATCAAAATTCATTTTTACACATGTCCTCAACTAATTGTTTGAAAGAAATTTTTGGTTTCCATCCTAGTTTTTGTTTTGCTTTTGTAGAATCTCCCAATAAAGTCTCAACTTCTGCTGGACGAAAATATGTGGAATCAATTATAACACGAACTAATCCAGTATTTTTATCAATACCAACTTCACTAATCCCTTCGCCCTCCCATACAATATTCATTCCAAAATGAGGTGCAGCCTCTTCAATGAATTCTCGAACAGAATATTGTTCTTCAGTCGAAATAACATAATCATCTGGACTATCCTGTTGAAGCATTAACCACATTGCCTCAACATAATCCTTTGCATGTCCCCAATCTCGCTTTGCATTTAGATTACCCAACTTAAGAACCTTTTGTTTACCTTCAGACATTGCCTTAAGTCCTCTAGTAATCTTACGAGTAACAAAGGTCTCACCACGGCGAGGAGATTCATGATTAAAAAGAATTCCAGTACAAGCATACATTCCATATGCCTCACGGTAATTTTTAGTAATCCAATATGCATATAATTTTGCTACACCATAAGGAGAACGGGGATAAAAAGGAGTAGTTTCGCGTTGAGGAATTTCTTGAACAAGACCATAAAGTTCGCTTGTAGACGCTTGATAAATTTTAACCCGTTCTTCCATACCCAAAAGACGAACTGCTTCAAGAACACGAAGAGTTCCCACAGCATCCACATCAGCAGTGTATTCAGGCATTTCAAAGGATACTTTGACATGACTCTGAGCACCAAGATTATAAATTTCATTTGGTTGAACTTTCTGAATAACTCTGACTATATTGGTAGAATCAGTTAAATCTCCGTAATGTAACTTAACAAATTGAAATATATGATCAATGCGATGTGTATTGATCATGGAAGAACGCCTCACTACACCATGAACTTCATATCCTTTTTCCAAAAGAAATTCTGCAAGATAAGAACCATCTTGTCCAGTAATACCAGTAATTAAAGCAACTTTCATTATATTACGTCAATCAAAATTTTAAATTTTTATACCAATTAATAGTTTTATCCAAACCATTTTCCAAAGAAACTTTAGGTGACCATTTTAATTCATGACGTATTTTTGTAATATCAGTAGAATAACGTTGATCATGCCCCGGTCTATCTTCAACATACTCTATCATATCTTCTTTCATATTCATATAATCAAGAATCATTCTAACTAGATCAATATTTCTTACTTCACATTCACCACCAATATTATATTTTTGTCCGTTTCTTCCATTTAACCAAACACTAATAAGTGCTTCACAATGATCCTGAACATATAACCAATCTCTAACTTGTTTTCCATCTCCATAAACAGAAACTCTTTTACCATTTAGAAGATTGGTAATTGCTTTTGGTATCATTTTTTCACAATATTGCCTAGGACCATAATTATTTGAGCAATTTGTAATAACTACTGGCAATCCATATGTATTATGATATGCCATCACAAAATGATCACTTGCTGCTTTTGATGCAGAATAAGGATTTCTTGGGGAATAATTAGATTGCTCAGTAAAATATCCGCCTTCTATTGATCCATAAACTTCATCGGTGGATATATGAATGAACTTTTCAACATCATATTTCATCGAAAGATTTAATAAATTTACGGTTCCATTTATATTTGTGTGAATAAATTGAGAGCAATCTTTAATTGAATTATCAACATGACTTTCTGCAGCAAAATGAAACACCGTGGATGGTTTGTGTTTTTTAAAAATGTATTCACAATTATGCTTATCAGCAATATCCGTAGTGTAAAATTTAATTTTGTTCGGAACATTATTGCAATTTGCTGCGTAAGTCAAATTATCAATACAAACAATTTCTTCCGAAATACAAGTAATAAGATGGTGGAGAAAATTACTTCCTATAAATCCAGCGCCACCAGTAACCAAAATAGACATAATCAATCGTTTTTTAATGAATATTTTTCCAACAGTTCGGGAGAATACTGTTGAATATCTTTAACGTTTTTCTCCTCTCTTTTTGCACTTTCAAGATCATAAACCCTATTTCTAAGTTCCGTAGTTGAGTATTGATGCCTCCTCATATGATAATAAATTTCTATTCCATTATCAATACAGTATTGTTTTCCCGTAACCTCAACATCTCTATATTCTTCACTTAAAAATCTAATATGAAAAGTTTGAGTCTTAATCAGATTCAAAAGATCTGCTTCCGTATCATATACAAGAATCTCATCCACATATTTACACGCTTGAACTTGAGCGTATCTTTCGTAAATTGATTGTACTGGTTTATTTTTTAATCCAGGTCTATCTATTGTTGGATCAACTTGAAGTGCGACTTTCAAATAGTCACACAATTCCTTTTCCATTTTAAGCATCGTAACGTGCCCCGCATGGAAAAGATCAAAGCAACTACAATTAAAACCGATTTTCATAGGAATATATTTTTTTATTATTATACTAAAAAAGGTGGGTTTATGCAACCCACCTCTGTAACTCAGGCTCGCCACCAATTCTTTGACTGGAAATTGGAAACCAGGCGGAGAAAGAATTCCCCATCCGCACCAACGGCATTTTTGAGATGACGTAAACTCATAATAGGGTCATACTTGACTCCACCAGTGTAAGTTTTAAGTCATTCCAGGACTAAAATAAAGTTGGGTTAACTTTGATATCTCGGTAATACCAAAGAATGCACATAAGAATAGCACATCCCAAAGTTTTAGTTTAATTGCAAAAGGTACTGTGAGTAATCCCCCAACAACGTTTAACATTAAACCATATTTGAAATCTCCCCACAACATAGTTTGATAACCAATTATGAGAAGAAGATTTCCAAGATAACGCAGAATGCTTGCCTTGGACATAAGGGGTTTGCTCCCGACCAGTACTTTTAAAGTCTCTCCGTGACTATTTAATCATCATCCTTTACATAACAAGGAACACGATCTGGATCTAACCATTTTGCATACTCAATGTCTTCCATAGCAGTAGAACATTGTAAAACATTATCAAACAAATAAATGTCATACCAGCGTTTTGTATAGTAATTCTGCTTTTGCAGACGATAATCTGGTTTACCATTTATCTCAAGAATACCTGCTTCTACAAAGCGATATCCTTCTCGTTCAAGAAGAACTTTGGATTTCATGCAACCTCAACAGACTCAAGATCAGCAGCTACGTATTCCATAAGCATTTCATAATCATCCAGAGGATCACCAGAAAATACCACACCTTCATTTTCATAGTAACGGCGAACTTTTTTATAAAGTTTCGGATTCTTTACATCAAGGTAGAATTCGCCATTTGCTGCACCACGAAGGGTTTGAACGTCTTTCTTGAATTTAGAAGTGAGAGTCATTGTTTTGATTGTTGACCTTAGTATTATAGAGAAGTGATGTTTGAAAGTCAAGTAGGACGCTTTAGTAAGTGTCCAGTGCAGGTTAAGGGAATTGAACCCTTCTAAGGCGCTTTATGAGAACGCTGCATTCGACCAGATTGCTAAACCTGCAAGGTACGAGTGGGTGGATTTGAACCACCTCAAAGCCGCTAATCTGGCGGAAAGAGTTTATAAGACTCCTCTGACTACCAAGTCTCACTCGCATTAATCAGGTATATTGTAGAGTACCTGGAACCCTTTGTCAAGAACCTTCTTCGTGATCCGTGTGTATTCGTATGAGTTCATCACTCATACCAGATTCTTGAAATACTTGAACCACTTCGTTGTATGGAACTATTACTGCGTTCCCATGCTCACTTTTTATGATAAATGATTCTCCACCTTCAACTCTATTCATAAGATTGTCAAAGTCATTCTGAAATTCTTCAATTGTAAACGTTGTAAGATCGTTAATTTCTTGATTCATTTTCATAAAGTGAGATTTATGAGTCGGAGTATTCGGATTTGAACCGAAATTATTCCTGCTCCCAAAGCAGGTGCCATGACCAAGTTAGGCGATACTCCGTAATTTTAGTTCATTGCTATGAACTGCTGCATGACAACAAGCACATAATAACACACACCCATTTATTTCGTCAAGTATTCTTTGTTTCCCCCATCCACGAATTCCATGAAATTTTGAGTCTTTTTTGGAAGGGTCTAAATGGTGAACTTGGAGTGCTGACGAATATTTATTATATCCACAAGAGATACATTTTCCGCCCATTTGTTCAATGATAAAGTTTCTCTTTGTTTGACCAAGTTCTAAAGTATACTTATTGTGACAAGCACCACAAACTGATTTTTTATGTCCATAAAATTTTGTTGGGTCTGTTTCACCACAATGTCCACATTTATGCGTTTTCATTTGGTAGATAAAATTATTCTACCAAAATATTTATGGTGGTTATTTGTCTTTATGTACATACATTATACCCAACCAGGGAACCACTGTCAACCCCATACCAATAATGAATAGTGATATGGGGTTATTTAGCACAAATTCTACAAAACCAAAAACATTATGCATTTGATTACCTAACGTGATGTCCTCCAAACATATACCTCATACCATTCAGGATTTTTGCCGCAAACGTTCCGAGATTTCTTGAATTGAATCTTTCGTATAATGCCGTAGTAATGACAGGAGCGGGAACCCCCAGATCCACAGCGGCAGTAACAGTCCAGCGACCTTCACCACTATCGGATACTCCACCAGAGAATTGTTTAAGCTCTGGGCTGCCGCGCAGCACATCAGCAGTAAGGTCAAGTAACCAGCTACTAACAACACTACCGCGACGCCATAACTCAGCCACTTCAGCAACGTCAATATCATAGCAGTAACTTTCTGGATCTGCCATAGGTGCGACCTCTGCATCTCCTTCTCTGACGTATTGTGCTCCATTGTTTGCACTCTTTAGAATATTGAAACCTTCGGCATACGCCTGCATCATACCATATTCAATGCCATTATGCACCATCTTCACAAAATGTCCTGCTCCTGGACCACCACAATGTAACCAACCGTGCTCTCCAGAGGTTACGTTGTCGCAGGGGTTAGTCCTTGGGGCAGAGTGAATATCTGGGGAGAGGGCATTAAAAATGCTTTTACAAGTGGCGACTGCAGTATCTCCACCGCCAACCATAAGACAGTATCCACGATCCAAACCATAAACACCGCCGCTAGTGCCACAATCAATATATTGGATACCCATCTTTGCCAGACGTTCTGCTCTCTTCCGACTGTCTTTAAAATTGCTATTGCCATGATCAATAATAATATCTCCCTCACCACAAAATCGTAGTAACTCATTAATCGTTTCCTCTACTGTTTCTGCTGGCACAACCATCATAAAGACACCAGGGGTAGTGCCACCATTATTTTTAGTTTTTACAACTCTAACTAAAGTTTCAATAGTTGTAGCAATTCCATTCACATATCCTTTTTCAAATGCTTCATTTGCCTTTTCATAATTTCTGCGGTATCCCCACACTTCGATATCTGCTTTCATCATACGACGGGACATTCCTTCCCCCATTCGTCCTAAACCGATTAATCCTACTTTCATTTAGTTCTCCCAGTTGTCGTAAATATTTCTGAAATATGCATCAACTTTATTCAAATCATCTAAATGAATATTGCAAACATAATTATTATCATCGCACCATTGTAAAGCAATTTCGTGAAATTTCTGTTCAATCATCACTCTATTTACCCCATATGATCTTGTGAATGAAGACATTATGAAATTCCAACACTGATGCTCCTTTTTCATTCTTTTGATTTAAGAACTTCATCCCAATCTTTCTGGAATAACTCCAGTCCCTTTTCAGTCATAATATTCTTATACATTGCCCAGAAAACAACTGGAGGTATTGTAACCACATCTGCTCCCATGAGTGCAGATTGTTCAACTTGTCTAACATCACGAAGAGATGCTGCAAGAATTTGCGTTTTTGTTCCGGAATAATCAAATGCTTTACGAATATTCTTGAGCAATTCAATTCCATCAATTGAATTGTCCATCCATCTTCCAACGAATGGTGAGATAAATGTTGCTCCTGCTTTGGATGCAAGAATTGCTTGTGCGACTGAGAATACCAAAGTTACATTAGTTTTAATTCCTTTATCGGAAAGAAACTTGCAAGTCTTAAGTCCCTCAACTGTACAAGGAACTTTAATCGTAACGTTTGGTGCAATTGTATAATACTTTTCTGCCTGAGAAAGCATTTCCTCAGACGTATCCGCAACAACTTCCGCAGAGATACTTTCTAAGTTTTTAAACTTAGATGAAATCTCTTCTATAACTTCTAGAAGTTGTCTGCCGCTTTTAAGGATAAGTGATGGATTTGTAGTGACACCATCCAATAATCCTGTTTCGTATGCTGATTTAATCAGTGAAACGTCAGCTGTATCTAAAAAAATCTTCATGCAGTAACTCCTATTGTGGATATGCGTGGTTTAATCCCCATATAACAAATAATCCAATAATTCCAAATACTGTCAATGCAGTATATATTTTGTTACTCATCTTCCTCATCCTCATAAGTAGATGGTTCCTCAAACAATTCTTCCATTTTTTGTTTTTGAATTCTTTCTTGTAGTTTTTCTAAATCTTCTTCCGAAAATCTTACCACGAGTAAAGGATCTCCTGCTCTTACATTATTTAACTCTGGATGTTTAATTTTTGGACTTTTGGAATATCCATGATGAGCATTCATAATCATCCATCCTTGTACAAACATTGTAAATCCAATCACCACAAGAACAAACCAAGGAACTAAGAATATTAGTTCAGAGTAATTTTGAGCCATGGCAGTAAAGGAGGAATAACTCCAATCAATCTCAAAAGTCCCTCAGCAAATAAAGCAAGAACCACCCAACCGACGCACATACTAATGATAGAAGCATTACGGTTGTGTCGTCGTATTGCTGCATCAATCATCTCCTGAACTTCAGAACGTGTGATGAATTCGTCTTGAGGATCCATCACTTTTCATCTCCAAGAAACTTAGCAAGAGGATCTCTTTTTGTTTTTACAATTTCAACTGCTCTTTTGTAAAACATATTATCTGTGTTGCCAGAGGTTTCAAAAGTCTCCTTGATCTTCACCCAATTATTATAGGTATGTTGGTCCATAAATTTTGAATGATAGTACTATTATATACTAATCAGAGAACTTTCATCGTCAACATTTTGTGTTGATATCTTAACACTGCTGAAGAGATTGTTAAATTTGTTGTATTTCTTAAAACGGAAAGGGTGGGATTCGAACCCACGGTGCTATTAACACGACGGTTTTCAAGACCGTTTCCTTAAACCACTCGGACACCTTTCCAATAAGTCCTCAACGGACTTCAAAATCTAAACGACGTACTTTACGTTGTCTACGTGCTTCCTGCCAAGCAATATCTTGAGAGGTCAGAACATTTTTTTGTTCCTTCTGCATGGAGTTTAACATAACAATACGAGATAAGTCAACAGCAGAAATCTTATCTCCACGTATTGTTGACATGTTTGGACATCCACAAGTTATAGTTTTAGTAGGATGTCCTGTTAATTCTTTATTGCAATCTTTGCATCTTATAGAAATCATTGGTATTCATCCTCATTCTGTAAATGATCTTAAGAACCAAATATACTTACCGTGTGCTTCGTTTAAATCATCAAGCATATTTACAGTTCCTCTTGATTTTAGTTCTTCAGCAATTACTGCAGCTTCAGCAAACATCTTAACAATTGTCTCATGATCACTAAGAAGATCTTTGATCATTTGCATTTCAGAAAGACCACTCTTTGCTTCTGAAATTCTTGAAACTTCGGAAACTCTAGAAAGAGCACTGATTGGTTTTGCGCCAAGAAAACGAATATGCTCAGATACTCTATCTACCTCCTCAAAGAGAGCAGTATATTGATCTCCAAACAGAGTATGAACTTGATAAAAATCAGGTCCAGTAATATGCCAATGATATACCCAAGTTTTTTGGAAAAGAACAAATAAAGCAGCTTGAGTATCTGATAAAATTTTGTATAGTTTTTCCATGGTATTTTTTTTTATTTTATTTTTATTTATTAAGTATGCCCGATACAGGTAACGCTCCCGTCGATGTCTGAGTGTAAATCAGGTCCCTTCACTTGCTGGGTCATCGGGCAGACGAGCAGGGGTGATCAATCCCCCGACCTAGAAGAATCCCCTAGGATTTAGTAGGAAGTCCCAGACATTTCCAGTCCTTCCAACTGGGGCGGCAGGGATCGAACCTGCGACCTAGATGTTAACAGCATCCCGCTACTACCGCTGAGCTACACCCCATTATGAGGAAGTTACTGGACTTACACCAGTTCAAAGGGCATTGTCTGCTTGTCTCGATTCTTTGACTTAACTTCCTTTGGCGTCTACCTAGTTAATCGCTAAGGACTACCAAGAGCGAAAGACGAGATTCGAACTCGCAACAACCTGCTTGGAAGGCAGGGACTCTACCGTTGAGTTACTTTCGCAATGAGACAATCATAAACTATTTAAGTTTGATTGTCAAGTGTCGTTGAAAGGACTTGAACCTTCACAGATTAATCTACTGGAACCTAAACCCAGCGCGTCTACCAATTCCGCCACAACGACTTGGTGGTAGGAGGGATCTCTATGTGCGGACAGAATCACCTTTTCCATCATCCAGCATAACCAGCGAGAGGGATTGCACTTCCTACGATTTGATGGAGTAAGCGTGATATATCTCATAAGGATATAACAGAGACTTACCCTCTATCGTTTTTATATATTACACCAGTTCTGGAATGGTGTCAAGTCTAAGTTCTGCGTGTATCTCCCTATGACAATTGGCACATACACATATACATTTATCAAGTTCTTTTTTCTGGTCTTCCCATTTTCTTATTTTAATATTACCAAAATTTTTATCTTTTTGAGTTGGGTCAATATGATGAAACTCCAATGCATCAATACATTTATTGTATCCACATCTTTCACACTCACCACCCTTATATTCAACTGCTCTCTTTTTATTATTTTTCCACCTCTCTACTGAATATCTGTTTTGGCATTTTTTACAATTTGCTTGCCATAATTGTTTGCTTTCTCTCCAATATCCAGTTTCTTCATTTAATGAAACTCCACACTTAGCACAACTTTGAATTGGTTTTCCATCAATTCTTAATATTGGATTTTCTACATATCCTTCTTTGAAGGATTTATTTTTAGTTTTTAATTCATACTTATCCAACCAATACCTGATAGTTGTCTTTCCTTTATTTTCTAATTTGGATATTTGAGTAGTTGACATTCCACTTTCAATGTATTCTATTAACTTTTGTTTATCCATATAGACCAGAGGAAATATAATATTATTTATATTATTTAACTATTAAACAGGGCAGGAGGGATTTGAACCCCCATCTTACATCTTAGAAGGATGGTGCATGATCCGTCATGCTGCTGCCCCAAGAGACCTCCCTGTTTGTGCTTCTATGAGAGGCATGGGAGGGGTGAGACTTATATGAGGTTTGGACCCTCACCGCTCATGAGACAATCATATCAAACTAGATATGGGTTGTCAAGTGGGAAATGGTGGATTTGAACCACCGACCTCTGCGTTATCAGCACATTGCTCTACCACTGAGCTAATCTCCCATACGGAGGATGTTGGATTTGAACCAACGGATACATTGTATCATGTATCGGGGGATTAGCAATCCCCTGCATTAAACCACTCTGCCAATCCTCCACAAGAATCTTAATCTATCACTCACCTTTACAGGTGTCAACCCATGGTGAACAAAGTCTCATTTCTCCTCCAAGTTTTTTACACTCTTCAGTATAACACTTAGAAGTATCGAGCTCCTTCTCTATCAACCGGGGCAAAGGTATTCTAGGTGTTCCAGAGTCCCCTGTCAAGCGTTCATAATCTCTGATTGCTTTATCAACGTCACGCTCAACTCTTCTTTTAACAATTCCTGGATCCTTAAGCAGAACATCATTGATTATGGTCTGTGGGAACAAAGTCCTCTGAACCTCATCTAGAAGGTCCCAGAGGCGCTCCTGAGGCGCTCCAGTGCATTGAGAGAGTGTCGCTACAATACCACTAAGTATGACGCTTATAATGATTATTTGCTTCTGATCTGGTCTCTTCTTTCCGAAGTTAAAATTAAACATAAAAAAAGAGGAGTAGCGACACTCCTCTGTATTTATTACATTACTCTAAATTATTTCTTTGTGCTGCCGCTGCCATCCTTTGTTCCAATGCTCTTTTTCTCTTTTCTTTTGGATCTTCTTGTGGTGCTGGTTGTGTCGTTTGCTGTGGTTGTGTTGGTGCTGATGCTGATGCTGTAGGTGCTTGTGTGGGTTGTGGTACTGCTGTAGGTGCTTGTGTGGGTTGTGGGGCGGGAACAGGCACTGGTTGAGTTGGTTGTGCTGCTTTTGGTTTCTCTGGCGTGACGGGCGTTGGAGGGGTGCTCAGGTGGGTCTGGTGCGTTGTTACGGCATTATCATGAGCATCTTGAGCTGCCTGAACGTTTTGTGCAGCTGCTGCTTGCTTATCTGCGTGCTGTTGTGCCGCAACAGGATTATTTTGAAGGAAGAACGCATTCTTTCTAGGAACTGGAGTTCCATCTGGTTTTGTTACTCTAGTTGCATCAGCAGCAGATGCTTTTGCTGCTTCTAGATCATTTGCAGTTTGTACCGTTTGTTGCTCTAGTTCTGCTGCAGTTTTTGCATGAGCTGCTTGTGCTTGACGATTGAAAAGAGCAAAGGATGATTGTCTTGTTTTCTGTGCTGCCTTTTCTTTAGCTGCTGCTTGAATATCTCCAGCAACTGCCATCTCTCTACCCTTACCTTTCCCAGCTCTTGCTCTCAATCCAACAGATTGCTGTCTAGGATCTCTAAAGGAAGCACCTTTACCACCAGTGGTCCACATAGATTGAGCAGTTTTACTCTTAGTGAATTGTCCTGTGCCTTTTACCATCTCTTGTCCAGCAGCACGTTGAACTCCAGGGACTTTTTTCTCTAACCCATCAATCTCTGCTTGAACTTGAGTATAAACATCCTTTTGTTGTTCGGGAGACATTCCTTTGGTAGAAGACATCAACTCTTTAATTCTATTAAGAGTTTCTTGACTTGTTGAAATTATTTCTTTTCCTTTTTTTCTGGCATCTACCTTTAACTGTGCTACTCTTTCTTTATATTCTTGATCAGTTTCTCCTGCCTTCTTCTTTGGTTTATTTGCCAGGATACTCTTAACTTGTTGCTGTGCAGCAACTTGTACTCCTCTCTCAAGGGTTGCAGTTGCCTGGTCTGCTTGAGCAGAACCTGCCTGAGAACCACGATAATCTTTTCCGCTTACACGGTGCTGTTTCTTAGGGTCTTCTGGATCAGAAAATACGTAATCAAATCTTCCTTGACCTTTTACGTTTCCTTTCCATGATGGTTTGGATGCTTCATGTTCTCCACCAGAAACTCTACCAACCCATCCCTTTGATGCAATATTTCCACCTTTCTTACTTTGAACTAAACTTAAAAATCCAGGAACTGCTCTTTCTATTTCTGAATAATAGGCATTTTCATGTCCTGCAGTTTTCTTTTTACCAGAAAATCCTTCGTCTGATGCGTTATTGAAATGTAGTGGGTGCTCTGGATCAGTTTTTGCACTTTCCAATTCTTGTGCAATCACTTGATTAACACCATCAAAATCTTTCTTACGTATTAACTCTCGTACTTCTGGAGAGGATACCAAATGGTTATAGAAATTTATATTTGCATGTTCATCACTATACTTTGGTTCTCCACCACGCTTTTCTACAATAAGGTATGCTTCTGATATGAAATGTTTAAATGTCTTCATTCTACTAAAAAAGGGGAGTGCTGCAGACCTCCCCTATATTTATTATTTTATTGTATATTCTATTTTATCAAACTTCTACCGTGATCAGTCGGTTAGCATAATCATAGGCATACGAAGTGCGGGCACCATGATGTCCCCAACCAATCCAACTATACGCATAGTCCATGTAACGATCGATAGATTTACCAGGAACTTTCATTCTATCTGCGATACGTTGCCATTGAACCTCAGTTGTTAGATAACCAAGTTGCGTGTGAATAGATGATGGATTACCACCAGTCTTTCTAGCAAAATCACCCAATCCATAATAACGATCGGCAGATGTCCATTGAATCAGTCCATAACCGCGTCCGCAGTTATTCCAACTGGTTCTGCTACCACCTTCACAGATGTTAGGAATAAAAGTTGATTCCTGACGAATGTTACCCATGATGGTAGCAAGGGCGTTTCTGTCTTTAATACCAAGATCCTGGAAATATGCCAGGGCTGTATTCTCATGTTCATTACACCCTTTACAAATTAGCCTTTTCTCTTTTGGCTTTTCGGGAGCAACCTCGCGGATTGCTGTCTTCTCTGTTTCAAACTCCTTAATAATGGAATAAGAAGGAGCAATAGCAGATGATGGCAGTGTTGCCGTTGTGGTTGTAACCGTTGCCAGAAGAGGCAAGAGGGCTACAGTAAAGCAGTTTTGCATTAAAATTAATAGAACTCTACATCCGTATAGGCAAAGGAGAGGTTCCCCTTCTCAGGGGCAGCGCCCACGGCTCTAAATCAATCCTCAAAGTCTCATAATAAAAAACCCTGCTCATAACAGGGATTTTAACATTATAAGTTTTTATTTAGTTTTTGTCAATCTTGTGGTTCCAGAGAAACAATTTCCAGTTCGTCATCTTCTGGTTCAATCCACTCATAAAACTCTGCAAGAATAGCACGAGCATCCTCTTTATCAATACTCATATCTGCAGCACGGTCAAGAGACCAACTCCTCACATGTGCGACGATATCTTCAGTCGTTGTTTCCATAATAATCTTTTCGGAAATATCTGTTGAGGACTTGTGAATTGTACCATCTTGGAGTTCCGTCGTCAAGTCCTTCTGTGAGGACATTATGGACAAATAGTTGTCGTGTCTCTTCGTAGTTTGTTTTGCCCTTTGTTTTATGTAATGATAAGATAGTTCGACTAAAATTTTCTCTGCCCAATTTGTCAATGTCTTCTTTAAGTTCCGGACAAGACCCATAGTAATCCTTCCAATTAGATTCTGATTTTACTTTTCGTTTCTTACCTTTTGGAGTTCTGAATTGCCATAAGTATTTTCTACCTATGTACTTCCTACCATTCAGTTTATTTTCAATTAAATAAACAAATCCATAATGGTCTCCAATGTCAGCACTGGTAAAAGGATTTCCATTATAGATCCAAGGATTTTCATAGTCAATATCTATACTCATCAATAATTTCAAGAACCTTGTTCAGATATTTATCTGCTAGATTCTTTGGATTAGAGTACCAATTTGGATCGTGATATAATTCGTTTTTTAACTTTAGCACCCGAACTCTAAATTCATCTTTATTAAAATTATTTTTGGACATAAAAAAAGGAGGATTAACCTCCTCTATCTATACGACATCATCGGTATTTATACCTAACCATTCTTTACAATAGTCATAATCTCCAAACATAAACTCATCACATTCTGCTGCTTCTTTATAAGCATTTAGAATTTCTTGTTCACACCACTCATCATAGTTTGAATCCTGCGAAAGTATTTTTGGTAACATCTTGTTTAATGCCTCCTACTACATAGGACTCTACTTCTGTTTCTTGTGGGGCTACTTGGAGACCTTTGGAAGAAATCCAATGCTGAGTCCAAGGAAGTGGATTATTGTTTGCTGAAATATCATATTGTGGTTTGAGACCGATTGCTTTAAGTCTTCTATTTGCAATCCATTCTACGTATTGTTGGAGAAGTTTATCATTCAGTCCAATCATGCTGCCATCTTTGAACAGATAATCTGCCCATTTCTTTTCTTCATTTACCGCACGATCAAACATCTTATAAACCCATTCCTCCTCTTCTTTTGCAATCTGTTTCATTTCAGGATCGTCACCTTCTCTCCACTTATTCAGAATGTTCTGAGTAAGTGCTAAGTGTTGGTTTTCGTCTCTTGCGATGAGAGAGATGATTTTAGCGGATCCTTCCATAAGCTTAAGTTCACCAAAGGCGAAACTACAAGCAAAACTAACGTAGAAGCGAATACCTTCAAGAATATTAACGTTTGCGACTGCTCTATAGAGTTTTCGTTTAACGTCATTAAGTGATTCCTTTGCGTATGTGACTCCTTCAAGTTGATGCTTCCATTGATCGGAAGTTCCATAAAATTGTGCTGATTGAATAAAGTCATCATAAGACTCTGTAACGCTCTTAGCACGCTCCAGAATGCGTTCATCACCAATGATAGTATCAAACACCTCAGAGGGGTCTGAATAGACGTTCTTAATGATATAAGTGTACGAACGTGAGTGAATCATTTCCATGAATCCCCATACTTCCATACATGCTTCCAATTCGGGAAGGGAGCAATAAGGAATAAATGCCATACCAGGACCACGACCCTGAACAGAATCAAGCATAATTTGATACTTCAGATTGGAAGTATAGATGTGCTTCTGCTCAGGACGAAGAGTTTGATAATCTCCACGATCCTTCTGGAGAGATACCTCTTCGGGTCTCCAGAAGTATCCAAGTTGTTGAGTAGTCAGTTTATCAAAAATGGGATATTTGTATGAATCATATCTTTGAATTCCAAGAGGTTGGCCAAAGAACATTGGAGATTTTTTAGTATCAACTCTTTCAGTATTAAAAACCGTCATTCCTTTAATATTTGTTTGTTGGTCTTCCATAGAAGAAACTTTAAAATCAAACTGCGCAGGATTCACACTCTCCCTCCTCTACTGAACTTAACTCACACATTCTATTTAACTCTCCAAAATATTTGGTTTTTATCATACTCCAAGTTTATGGTTTTGTCCACCCATAACAAGATTTTCTTACACCACGCAAAACTGCATCAAGACCACATTTAATATTATGTTCTTTTGAAAATTGTTTTATACTATCAAAGGTATAAATTTTTCCATCTGGACTTTTAATCGTGTAAATTTTTTTCTCTAGAATTGTTTCTGGTAAAGTCCATCCCTTATGTTGAATATATTTTCCACGCAAAACATTACCAACTCCTCCTGAATTTAAATCATTTTTATCACAAAATTCTTTAAAGTTTTCAAAGATAATTATTTCTCCATTTGGATTTTTCAATTTGTATATTTTTTTATCTTTTCTCTCTAGTGCTTTTTTTCTAATTTTTTCTCTTGTTTCTGGTGAATGGGTTTTACCATACATAGGATTGTTTTCACCAGAATTTTGTTCACTTAAAATTTGACTACGAACTTTTAAGTATTCTTGTGAGAATATTCCAATACCTTCTTTTTTACATTTTTTTCCCCAATCACTCCTTTCCTCATAAGATAATCCACAAATCCCAGTTTTATTATCTCTGTTTTTAGCACCACCTATTTTTCCAGCAGCACTTCTTTCATCAGCAGTCATAGCAAATATTCCAAGACCAAGTTCTTTTGCTTTTTGTCCTGCTTTTTTACCATTTTCTTTTTTTTGTTCTGGGGTTTGTGAAAATATCCCAAGTCCATTTTCTTTTACATAATTTCCATTTTTTACTCGTTGTTCTTTTGTGAGAGAACAAACTCCTCTTTTTAATTGTGCATTCTTGTTTCCAATTACTTTTCCATTCCTTCTTCTTGCTTCTCTAACACCTTCACTAACAATATATCCACTTACACCATCACCACCATTAGTAAGATTGCGAAGAATACCCGTCCCCAAATCTTTTCTACCAAACATTAGGATATAAAGTTTTTCTAATTCAAATGCTTCTTGTTCTGTTAGATTTTTTTTAATTATTTTAATTCTGTTTTTATCTCTTGGAGGACTAACACTTTCCTTTTTCCCCTTTACAAAGCATCTATTATCTCTACCTTTTCCAATATAATATGGACTCTTATCTTCACGAAGATAAGAATAAACATAAAAATTATTCATAACTCCACTTGTATCCTTTGCAGTGTTTAAATTTTCCTTCACAAGTATATTTGATATTAGAAGGAGTTGTTCCTACAAATTTAGCAGCATCACTAATAGATTGAAACTCTCTTAAAAAGTTTCCTTCAATATCATACTGAAATACTTTGGTTCTTTTTATATTTGGATTATTTCTAAGAGTTTGAGAAGTTTTAGATTTACTTTCTTCTTTATGTGATTTTCCAGCAAATCCACAAGGAGATGGTTGCCCTTTTCTCATTCTACTTAGTTTGTCTTTAGTTTTTTGTGTATGATGCTGCCCATAAAAAGGATTTTTTTCTCCAGTATATTTTCCCTTTCTTTTTTCAGAAAGAAAGTTTTTAGTTTCTTCAGTATGCCTAAATCCAAGAATTCCATTATCTCCACCAATAGTTTGGTTGTAATCTGGTTTTAATTTAGAAATCCAAAATACTTCTCTATCTGGTAAATTTTTTTCACATACCTCAACTTCTTCAATGATAAAATTTTCTTTACCATATTTTCTTATTGCTTTATGGAAATAAGAATTTGAGTTTCTAATTAATGCATCATAACAATGATTATTAAATCTGTATTTCAATTTCTTTCTGGTCATACCAACATAAAACTTACCATTAACTTGATTAGTTATTTTATAAATGCGACCTTCCATAAGATAAAATAAAGACCTATTACTATTTATAATAACAGGTCTTTACACTTTCGTCAAATTTTACAACTTTCGCAATCTTCCTCTTCGGCACCAGAAAGTTCTTGAAGAAGTGATTGAAGGTCTTGTTTTGGTTCTTCTACTACCTCATCAGTTTTAATATCATATGTGTTTTGATAATAACTTGTTTTCCAACCATAACGATATGTGGATAATAAATCCCGTGCCATTACTGAGACAGGAACTTCATTATTGGCATAATTTTCTGGATTGTATGACCAATTTCCAGAAATTGCTTGGTCAAAATATTTTTGCATCATAGCAACAACATTAATATAACCACGATTGGAATCCATTTCCCAGAGAAGAGTGTAATGGTTTTTAAGGCTTCCATATTGAGGGACAATCTGCTTAAGTGGACCTTTCTTCGATTTTTTAACGGACAAGTAATCCCTTGGAGGTTCGATTCCATTGGTTGCATTTGACACAACGGAACTGCTCTCTGAAGGCATTTGTGCGGACAGTGTTGAGTGCCTGAGACCGTGAGCCAGGATGGATGCTCTAAGATTTTCCCAATCATGTTGTAATGGAATTGAAGAAATTTCGTCTACGTCAGTTTTATAAGTATCAATTGGAAGAATACCATCAGAATACTTAGTACGACCAAAGTATTCACAATGTCCTTTTTCCTTAGCAAGTTGATTGGATGCTTTCAGAAGATAATACTGGAATGATTCAGACAGTCCATTTACGGCATCCCATGCCTCCTGAGAGTCGTAATTGAATCCAAGTTTAGCAAGATAATGAGCAAGACCAATAAAACCTACTCCAAGAGATCTACGTGCCTTTGTGGCAATCTCTGCTGCCTTTACAGGATACTTCTGATAATCAATGAGTTCTTCAAGTCCACGAACAGAAAGATCACAAAGATCTTCTAGTTCTTCATCCGACTTTACTTTCCCAACATTAATAGCAGAAAGAATACAAAGAGCAATCTCTCCAATATTGTCATCGATATGTTGAATAGGATCGGTCGGAAGTGTAATCTCTTGGCAATTATGAACTAAAATATCATTTGCAAAGAAATTATGAGTATCCTCTACTGTAATATCATAAACTGGAATTTCTTCTTCTAAGTATTCAATCTTAAGCATTTTTGTTTCTCCTGTTTTGCCACATAATAGTTGAATTTACAGATGCCTTTTCGGCAAGATTTTTTCTTTCTTCTAAAGTCCTATGATTTGGATTAAATTTTAAACCACTTCTTTCTTCAAGAATTTTAGTATAATTTGTTCTTTTTCCTCCAAATCTATTTTTAGAAAAACTTTTAGGAAACTCTACATTCAATTCCTTTTGGCAGAATTTAATTAATCTTTTTAATCCAGGAATAAATTTATATTTGTTGATAAACTTCATTCCAAAATCAATTAATTGTTCATCACTATAACCAGAATGGTTTGGATTATTATAACCAGTAGTTCTTATGGAAATACCATTTCTCCACTCTTCCTGAACCTCCTGTGAGCATCTTGGAAGCATCCAACCACCAGTTCCTCCTGAAGTGGCATTATAACCTTTACTATCACTTTCAAAGAGTTTGATAAAGTGAGTTTCTTTTTCATTAATAAAGTTTTCATCTTCAGTTTGGTAAGTTTCAATCACAGATAAGTCCCAACAATCTTCTCCATATTTTCTAATTGCAGAATGAAATCTAAATTTAGAACCATTTCTTGCCGAAGATAAATGACGAGACCAACGATGCTCCAAAGAGTATTCTGTTTTTCCTATGTAAGGTTTTCCGTTTTTTTTATTGGTAATTTTATAAACAATATATGTTTTCATTATAGGAAGTGTAATCTCATAACTATTTATAAAATACAGACATTACACTTCCTATCTATTTTATATGTCAAGTATCATTAATTCGTCAGTTTCAGTTAGATCTTTTGCCATTACATATCCACGATTTTTTGTGAATATTTTATGATCTGGTGTTACCACAATACTTTTACCGCTTTCTTCGTCAGTAATTTTCATTACCTTTGCTTTTGGTGAAGTTTGTGCAAAAGCAGTAATTGGTTGTATAGAAAAGAAATTATCCTCAAAACTATAAGAAGCAACTTTTATATTTTCAATTTTAACTCCATTATCAATCAATTTTTGCAAATCTTCAATTTTAATAGTAAAAGATACATTAGACATTAATGAAACATAATCAGTAGCAATTGATTCGCATAAGTCAAAAACATCAGGTTTTCCCAAATCAACCTCAACAAAAATTTTTGTATCACCAGCAACACATAGATTACTCATATTCACTTTATCTTTAAAAGAAGAGTGAGAATTGCAGTGGTCGATATTCATAAGGTAGATACGACCCGTTTCTGCACGTTCTTTGAGAAGGTTAAGAATAAGTTCTTGTGCCTTAAGAGTCTTTTTCGGAATGGACGGATCTTTCTCATATGAACAGTAGAGATCATCAAAAGTAGAGAGTCCGAAAGAATCATAAAGTCCAGGTACATCATGTGGGGAGAAAAGCGTGATCTCACCGTCTTGAATAAATCTTTCATAGAACAACTTACTGATTTGGATAGAATAATCAAGTTTACGGACACGATTATCTTCCGTTCCCTTGTTATTCTTAAGAACTAAAATGTCTTCTATTTCTTGGTGCCAAATTGGGAAGTGGACTGTCGCGGATCCACCTCGTATGCCATTTTGCGTGCAACATCTGACAGTTGCTTCAAACTTCTTGAGAAATGGTACAACACCCGTATGTTGAACTTCTCCCCCTCTGATTTTACTGTTGATGCCACGGATTCTACCAGCGTTGATGCCGATTCCCGCCCTCTGTGCAACGTATCTACCAATAGCCATATCACTGCTAAAGATAGAATCGAGGGTGTCATCAACATCAACAAGAACACAACTAGCAAATTGTCTAAGTGGCGTTCGCACTCCTGCCATGATGGGAGTTGGGATGTTGATTTTGTGTTTGGAGATTGCGTCATAATACCTCTTTACATATGACATTCTTGTTTCTTTTGGATACTCTGCGAAGATTGTCAGAGCAATCATCATATACATGAACTGAGGAGTTTCATATACCCCACCAGAACTTCTGTCCTGCACAAGGTACTTGTCAACGACCTGACGTAAGCCCGCATAAGTGAACAAATAGTCGCGGTCATGATCAATATATGAATTGGCTTTATCAATTTCTTCTTTTGAATATTTGTTGTAAATATCGTTATCATACACTTCAGCATTTACGCAAGTGTAAATATGCTGCTCAAGATGAGGAAGTTCCTTCATCTTTCCATAAAGTTGCTTACGAACTGCAAAAAGAAGTAGGCGGGCTGCAACATATTGATAGTTTGGATGATCCAAATCAATCAAATCTGAAGCAGAGCGAATTAGGATTTCTTGAATTTCTGCGGTTGTAATTCCATCATAAAATTGAATGCCAGAAGTCATTTCAACTTGACTTGCGGAAACCCCTGCAAGACTTCTACATGCTTCTTCAACCATTATATGCATCTTTTCAAGGTCAAGTGATTCAATACGACCGTTTCTTTTAATGACTTTTGTTCCGTTGCTCATATTTTCTTCCAAGTAGTAAACTTAAGTTTTGCTTCTAATCCAGAATAAGTATTAGATTCTATCACGGACTGTACATTTAGTCCAGATAATATCATTTCATTAATGTCTTTTTCTTTTATTGTATTTGGCCAGATAACTACTTTTTCTCCACGATCAATGACTTTTGAAATTCTATTGTGGATTTCTGAATTACGTGGTTCGTTATCATAAATCCAAACAAAATCACTAATACCGAACTGACTAACATCACCATCAGCTCCACACAAAGCAATCGCGTTGCGAACAAAGTAGGAGTCAAATGGACCTTCTGTGATATAAACAGTTTTGTCTTTTTGTATTTTATCAAGACCGTAGATTTTTGGTGCGTCATCATCAAGCATTATAGTAATATACTTTACTTTGCTGGGACCAAGTGATCTTCCCTGAAATCCGACTAACTTATTTTGATAGAACAAAGGAATAATAATCCTTGGTTCATCTTTATCCACACTGTCGAATGTTTGTTGAAGAGAGTTAGTCCACTCCTTAAATTTTTCAGTGTAATAATAGTTATTTGAGTTTAATTTTCTACTTTCAAGATATTTCTTTGCGTTTAGATTTTCTGATGCTTTTGGCAAATCTAGTTTAGGATTGAAATTTGGAGTTTCAAATTTAAATTCTGGTTTCTCTACAGTAAAGTTTTTACCAGAATGTCCCTCTTTAAATTTCTCAAAAATATACTGTTTGTGAATTGTAGTATCAATCTGCTTTAAAAAGTTATTGAAGGATATATTGAGTCCACAATTATGACACTTAAAGTTTGTATTATTTTTTACTTGATACAAATATCCTCTTGCTTTATTTTTATTTTTTTGCGAATCTCCACAAATTGGACAACGAAAATTATAGAGGTTATGCTTAACCTTTTTAAACTTTTGAAATCTAGAAGAAATCAAATTGAGGTATTTAACATCAACAAAATCCATAACGATACACTGAAGCGTCCATCTATTCTACCAGATTACCTTGTCTTGTCAAGACACAAAGCGGTCATAAGTCCCGTCCATTTTACGACCGAATTTGTAATTCTTTGAAGGGAATAAAGTGTTGCTTGGTTTTTAGTTTTCATTGGCATCCTATGCCAACACTTAATTATTTATTTTTTTGGTCTCATCCACCTTTTACGAGAACCAATTCCAAGATAAATATTTTTCTTTTTCTTCTTAAATACTGGCGGATTTCCTGGATCTGCTTCAGGAGTTCCTGCTATTTGACCTCCACCAACATTATTAGTTGGTCCACCAACAATTCCCTCTTCTTTCAAATTTATATAATGACGAAATGCTTCAATAACTTTATCAATCTTCTTCTTTTCCATGATAGATCTTTTGCAATTCCGATAAACAGTTTATATCAACTGGAATATCGTGTATTCTTGTTTTTGGATATTCTGGGAATCGTCCAAGAAATATTATAAAACTTTTTAAATAAGACCACAAATCTTTTTCAATTTTGAAAAATAACATAGGAGTTGTCGCTTCACCAAAAATATTATAAAGAATAATAAAATGATTTAAGAGAAGATGAGTTTTTAATTCACCCTCTCTTTTATATCTTTTTAACAATCTTTTAATATATTTAAAATGATTTAAATCTTTTTCAAAATCTTCTTTCGTCACCGCTTGTGGGTTTTCATAATGTTTAATT
>Ga0208783_10000142_pt1 | contig 41530 bp, 32 predicted proteins | sample DEB19_08_DNA_2_FD_184529 | JGI IMG/M metagenome (GOLD analysis project Ga0208783, IMG submission 184529) | Aqueous microbial communities from the Delaware River and Bay under freshwater to marine salinity gradient to study organic matter... | ecosystem: Environmental > Aquatic > Marine >... | reverse complement strand
GGCTCGCCTCCTGCTCTACAAGCGCCTCGAGCGCCTCCTTGGGGGTCACGGCCCCGCTGAGATACTCCAGCAGGTCGCGAACCCGGTAGGTGACGACGAGATCGGATGCGACAACGGCCAGGCCGGAGGTGGCGGCACCCGACGACGAGGCATCGAGGACGGCCGGGTAATACTCCATGCCGAGCGTGTCGGTTCGGTCGTCGCCGGTGCTCCACAGGATTGCCTGGGCGTTGGCCATCCGGCTGGTCGGGTCGCTCGACACGAACACCTGAAGGACACGGCCGACCGGATAGGTTTCGGCGGTCTCGATCGGCCAGGGAAGCTTGACATGGATGCCAGGGCCTCGAGCGGGCCCTTGCACGGCGCCACATCGCAGCACGATGCCGGATTCATCGGGCCCGACGACGACCAGCGTCGAGAGCCCCAAAAGCACCGATGCCGCCACGAGCGAGAGCGGCGTGATCGACCTGCCGAGGAGGCGAAACAGCCAGCTTCGCGACACCTCCACACCAAACTGGTAGTGGATCAGGTCGCCCACCACCTGACCGAGCGACTCGGGCGCGGTGAGGAGACCGAGCACGCGGCTGTCGAATGCAGGCCGTGGCACTTCTCCTGGTCGCTTCGGCCGGTAGGCCTCCAACAGTCCGGTGAACAGGATCTCGACCCCGATGAGCATCATCGCAGCGGGCACCGCGATGGCGATCACGCGAAACAGCGACGTGTCGTCGAGCACGGCAGCGACCGCGGCCGCCACGAGCACAAGCCCCATCACCGCCACACAGCTCATCAGGTAGCTGGCCCCTCCACGCAGGAGCTGCCAGGATCGAACGCGGGTGTAGCCGCTGATCCATCGCGCCGCGAGGAAGGCCACGAAGGCGATACCGGCGGCCACGAACATGATCACGACGGGACTCGCCCCGGCCCGCACGCCCGCCGTCGACCCATCGGCACCAACCACCCGCCAGAGGAGCACTCCGCCCGACGTGACCAGATAGGCGGCAACAAGGAGGCTCACGCCCGACAAGCCCCATCCAAGCAGCATGGCAAGCCGCTGACGGGCACGAACGAGGTCGTCGGAGAGCTCGCCAAACAGCACGGACGACGCGGCGTCATGCGTCGAGAGCTTCTCGGCCGCGAGGGCCTCGCGTCGCTCGGCGTCGTACTGCGTGTAGAGAAGGGCCAGCACGATCCAGATCGGGACCCCGCCGAGCATGTGCCACGCAGCTGCCTGGATGGCTGGGCTCTGTGCCCACAGCCCCACGAGCGCCGTCACCGCGGAAAGGGCCACCTGGATGGCGAGCCCCACGATGGCGGCGGTCATTCCGCGGCGGTAGACGAGGTGATCTTCGGTCACGATGGGTCCGGCGGAAGGGTCGCCGTCGGCACGGGAACTGGCTGCTGAAACCCGGATGCTCGAGGGCCTTTCTCGAGACGGTCAAGTTTACCACCACCCGCCGTGGCTGATGGCAGCCACAAAACCCCTACCACCGGGATTACCGGGACGCCCGTGGTTGGTAAGGTGGTCGCCAATCCCCGATCCCGTGGACCGACCATGACCATTCTGGCCATCGCCCGCAACGCGTGCCTCGAATCGATCCGCCAGCCGGTCTTCATCGTGCTGGTGCTCGCCGGTGTGCTGGCGCTGGTGCTCAATGTGAACCTCGCCGCATTCACGATGGAGGATGACACCAAACTCTTCGTCGACCTGGGCCTGAGCACCGTCTTTCTTGACGGCCTTCTTCTGGCGGCGTTCACGGCGACACGGGTGCTGACTCGAGAGATTGAAAACCAGACGGTGCTCACCGTCGTGAGCAAGCCGGTGCCGAGACCGGCCCTGGTGATCGGCAAATACCTCGGCGTGGTCGTTGCGCTCGCCGTGGCCTATGTCTCGCTCGCCGCCACCTTGCTGCTCGCCGTGCGGAACCGCGTGCAGGCGGGCGCGACGGCCGAGGATGCCTTCGACCCCGTGGTGATCACGTTCTCGCTCCTCTTTCTCGTGCTCGCCGTCGGAGGCTCCGGGCTCGTCAACTATCTCTTTCGCCGACCCTTTCCAAGCATCTTTGCGGTGAGTCTTGCGGCATGCCTCGTGGCCGCGCTCGGGCTGGTGTGGTGCATCGGACGCGACTGGAGCTTTCAGAGCCCTTCCATCGAATGGAACACCCAGCTCATGCTGGCGATCGTGCTCGTGTTCGAGGCGGTTGCCGTCTTGGCCGCGGTGGCGATCGCACTGTCGACGAGGCTCGGCCAGATGGCGACGCTCGTCGGCTGCCTGTCGGTGTTTCTCGTCGGTCTCGTGAGCGAGTATTTTCTCGGCTCGGTGGTCGCCGACGGCAACCGGCCGGCGATGCTCCGTTGGCTCTGCTGGCCGCTCTACGCATTGATCCCGAATCTCCAGTTCTTCTGGATGGCCGACGCCCTCTCCCAGGGCCAGGCGATCACCCTCCAGCATGTGGCGACCGTGTCGCTCTATGCCCTGTTCGTCGTCGGAGGCATGCTCAGCCTCGCGGTGCTGCTGTTCCAGGAGCGGGATGTCGGCTGATCTGGCTGCAAAACACCGGGATCTGCCAGTCCAAGCCCAAGGCCGTCAGGCCTGGGACACGCGCCGCAACGACGCCAGACGCCGTTCGTTCGTTGAACCCCACCACGCCTAGAGCGCGTCTGAAAAACGTGTATCGCCGGCTCGGGGGCGGCAAAAGTCTCGTCGCCGGGGCGAGGATACGCCCAAGGCTCCTCGAGCGTTCGCCGACCCCCTCGCCTACCCGCTCAGGATTATCAACTCGTCGCTCCACGTAGCGGAGATGCGCTCTAACACACCCCATGTGCCGCCATGCCGGTCCCACGGCTCACGCCGTTGGGCTTCCACCGGCATCTCGTCGCACCATCTCGTCCAAGCCCAAGGCCGTCAGGCCTGGGACACGCGCCGCAACGACGCCAGACGCCGTTGGGCTTCGACGCGGGCACCGGCGTTGGGGACTACCCACGGGCGCTCGACGCTTCGGCCCGCTCGAGTTCCTCGCCGCAACGGACGAGGCGGGCGGAGTTGAACACCACGATCAGTCCGCTCACCACATGGAGCATGGCCGCAAGCACCGGCGATACGTAGCCCGCCGCGGCGAGGGCCAGGAAGCCGATGATGAACGCGCCACCGATCGCCATGTTCTGACGGATCACACCGATCGTCCGCCTCGACAGCTCGATCAGGAACGGCACGCGATTGAGGTTGCTGTTGAGCAGGGCGATGCTGGCGGAATGGATCGCCACATCGCTGCCGGCGGCCCCCATCGCGATCGAGATATCACCCGCTGCAAGGGCCGGTGCGTCGTTCACGCCGTCACCGATCACGGCCACGCGATGACCCTGGGCCTTGAGCGCGTCGACCGTTTCAAGTTTTTCATGCGGCAGCACCTCGGCGCGGTATTCGCGGAAGTGCATCTGGTCGGCCACCCGCTTGGCCACACTCTGACGATCGCCCGTCAGAATCACGAGGCGCTTCAGACCCAGCGTGCGAAGGCGATCGACCGCCTCGGCGGCCTCGGGCCGTGCATTGTCCTCGAGACCGATCCATCCGAGGAGTTTCCCGTCCTGGGCGACGACCAAGACACTGAGCCCTTCCGTGTCTTCGCTCCGCTGGAGCGACTCGACCATCGCCGCCTCGCCGGCAGTGAGTGGTCCATCGGTCCCGGCCAGCCAGGCAGCCCGCCCCACGGTCACCCGGCGGCCGTCGACCACCGCCACGACTCCGCGTCCGGGCACCTCCTCGAAGGACTCGGGTCGAACCAGCGGCAGGTTGGCCCGACGAGCCATCTCGGTCACGGCCCGGGCCACGGGATGGCGGCTGTCCTGCTCCGCAGAGGCGGCGATCCGTAAGAGATCGCCGCCATCGACGCCGTCGGCGGGCGCAAGACGGGTCACCGCCAGGATGCCGGTCGTGAGCGTGCCGGTCTTGTCGAACACGATCGCCGTGAGATTCCGTGCAGCCTCGAGGGTCACCACGCTCTTGACGAGAACCCCGAGCCGGGCCGCCGCGGACAGCCCGGCCACCATGGCCGTCGGTGTCGCCAGGATCAAGGCGCTCGGGCAGGCCACCACGAGCATGGCGATGGCCCGGCTGAAGGCCGTGGTCGGGTCTTTCTTGAGCGCGAAGAAGAGCACGACGCCCACAAGCATGAGCACCGTTGGCGTGTACCACACCGCATAGTGATCGACGAGCCGCATGATCGGCGTGCGGGTTCGTTCGGCCTGAAGGATCAAATCCTGAACCCGACCGAGGAGCGTGTCGGCGCCTGCCTTCGTCACCTCCACGTCGAGCGCCCCCGTGAGGTTGATCGTGCCCCCAAAGACCTCGTCACCGGCCGCCTTGTCGGCTGGAAGCGACTCGCCCGTGATGCTCGCCTGATTCACGGTGCTGGTTCCGGCCCGAACGGCCCCATCGGCGGGAACGGTGTCGCCGGGCAGGATCCTGACGAGATCACCCGGCCGGAGCTGTTTGGCTTCCACCGTCTCCTCACGGCCATCGGCCAGCACACGGTGCGCCTTCGTGGGAGCGAGCTTGATGAGCGACTCGATGCTGGCCTGCGCACCGATCGCCGTGCGCTTCTCGATGAGTGAGGAGAGCGTCATGAAGAGCGCCACCGACGCACTCTCGAGATAGTTCCCCGAGGCCGCCGCCCCAAACACCGCCAATGCCACGAGCGCGTTCATGCCGACCTGACCACGGAAGAGATCGCGCAGCGCCACAGCCACGAGCGGCAGCCCGAGAAGGGCCGACGCAGCCGCGGCCGGCACCGCGGGATAAAAATCCTTCGTCCAGAGCAGTCGCGCCACGAGCGAACAAACCAGGAGCGTCGCTCCTACGAGCGTGGCCGCGATCTGGACCCGGATCACGCGATTCACGGCGGCGTCATCGGCGCCCGGATCAACGGGGGCGGAGCCTGCGTCGCGGGTGATGGTGGCGGTCGCCATGCCGTCAACTATAGCCCGCACAAAAAAACCGCGGCCGCCCGAAGGCGGCCGCGGCATGCTTCAACCGTACGGGGTGAGCCACAGTTCACTGGGCGCCGGAAATCTGATCCGTCCGAAGGCGACGGGTCCACACCTGGGCCGAAATCTCCTGGTAACCCTCAGGGCCGATCACGCCGGCCGCGTTGTTACCGATGAAGCCGTCGCCCTTGAGGGTGTCCTCACCGCTTGCGGCCGTGGTCACCGTATCCTGCACCTTCTCAACGTGGCCGTCGGCGAAGAGGAGCGGGGCATGACCACCCGTGCCTTGGGCCGTCTTCGGCTGATGCAGTGGCGCGATGGCCGCGAAGTTGTGGATCATCGTGCCAGCGCCGGGCACGTCGGCCGTGATGTTGGTGTTGGCCACGTTCATCCCGGTGGTAAACCGGTCAACGAGCACGTCGTTCAACTTCACGATCGTGGTGCCGGCGAAGGTGTTCATGTCGCCCATCGCAGCAGTCGACGCACCGGCTGCGGCGCCGACGGTCACCGCGGACGCACGGCCTGGACCCATGAGGGCCACTCGTGAGGCCGAGGTGTTGCCCTGAGTGAGATGGTTGTCGCTCAGCGGACCATCACCATCGCCAAGGCCGGACGAACCGGGAGCATAGCCACCGGTATCACGAGGATCGCCGCGCACAAACGACCATGTCGTGACGTAGTTCGTGTTGTTGCCCGCATCCCACACTTCCTTTTGGGCACCGGATGAGCCGCTCAACAGCGCGTTGAGAGCGAGGGTCGCCGCGGTTGGCGTTGCCGTCACCCAACGGCCACCCAGAGTTCCCGTCACGTACTCACCGTCGTTGTTGCTGCCACGAGCGCCCATGTAATCAGCCGCGGCAAGATTCACCTTGTTGCGGTTGCCCTGGTCAAGAGCCTTGCCAGGCTGCGCGACCTTGAGCGTGATCAGGTCGGCGACCCAGCCGTAGTTGCGGGCATCGCCGTCAAGCGTGTGCGTAAAGGCGCCCGAGGTGTAGGTACCGTTGTTCGAGTTCTTGTACAGCTCAAAGCCACGCCCGAAGCTGGACATGTTGCTGGCACTACCCGAGGCGTTGGCGGCCGAACGGGCTGACGACAGAGCGGGCAGCAGCAAGGCCACCAGCACGCCAATGATGGCGATCACGACGAGCAGTTCGACGAGCGTGAAGCCGCGCCGACTGCGAGCATTCAGAGAAGTCATGGTTTTCGTTCCAGGAGGGAAGGGACACACGGGGGGATGGCTTGGCACCACGATTCGGCAGGCCGAAAATCGGGCGTAAGACCTAGTACGTTGCTTCATCCACAATGGATCATTCGGGATGAAAAAAACTCATTCGAGACTCTTGCCCCTGCGTCGGAAATCCTACCCTCCAAAAAAGCAAAACGCGATTCTCGCCGCTGTTTTTTCTCCATTCACCACTCTGGCGAGGGGGTCCTGTCGCCTCAGAATGAGAATCGTGCCGTTATCCCTTTCCTGACCGTTCGATCTGGCAGGTGCCGTCGACGCACCGACCACCGAGCCGGTACCGGTTTCGGGCAACGGCGGCATAGAGCCAGGACCACCCGGGCAGCGTTCCTGGAACATGGAGGGGCAGGGCCAGGGGCCAGAGGAGCGGCAGGGCACGTGAGAGGTGCCGCACGGCTGCCGCCCCTCCCCAGGCCCGTCCCTGCCGATCGACGACCATCATCTCCCGCATCAGGGCCTCCCGTGAGAGCTCCGGGAAGTCCTGGGCCACCTCGGGCTCGTGCAGGGAGCGAAAAACCAGACGCCCGAGCCAGTCGAGCCGGCGGAGCATGGCAACCTGCCCGCGACAAAACCGGCATTCCCCGTCGTAGAGCACGGTGTCGCGGGCTGGCCTCGCGCTTGTGTGAATGGCTTCGCCGGCGCTGTCCATGCCCATCACCCGGCTGACTGCCGCAACGGCCGCGGCACGGCGACTAGTAATGACGCCCCACGTGGGCCGCCGAACTGCCGGCCGAAAAACCCTTGATGTTCCCGAAGTGGAGGATGCTCACCGCGCCCACGGAAATCAGCGTCCATGGGGCCCAGTCGGGAGCCGAAAACGTCTTCGCCGGCCCCTTCCCGTCGATCGGCAGCAGCACGGCCGAGTCGACCAACAGCATCTCCAGGCCGACGACGCATGCAAATACACCTGCCGCCAACAGCACACTCCGCGTCATGGTCGCTCTTCTCCGACGTGGCTCCACCTGCCGACGATCCACCTTCGCTCGGCGTCGCCGACACGATCAGAGGTGAGCATCGGCCGCCCGTGCCATTGCCCATGAATCACCTGCAGGAGCGGGAGGCCGCTGACGATTGCACCGATTGCATCGACCACGAAGGCCGACGCCTGCTCTCGGATGAACGTGCCTCGCTCATCATCAGCCCTCGGCCGCACTTGGCTCGGCCGTCTCGGGCGGGCTCGGCCGTGAGGCGCGACGGTCGGCATCGGTCCCAGGAACGAGTTGCGGTGCATCGGTCGCGGCATCGACGATCGCCTTGAGTTCGGCCCCGTCGATCACCTCACATTCCATCAGACGCCGGGTGACCGACTCGAGGGCGACCCGTCGGGTTTCGATGATCCGGCGCACCTTCGCCATCGCCTCATCCACGATGCGACGCACCTCTTCGTCGATCTCTCGGGCCGTCTGTTCGCTGTGGCCCCGCGCGGCCCCCAGATCGGCCCCTGCACCCGCGAGAAATGGCGAGCGATTGCTCTCCCGATAGGTCACCCGGCCCAGCCGGCTCATCCCGTAATCCATGACCATCGACCGGGCGATCTCACTGGCCCGCTCGAGGTCGTTCTGGGCGCCGGTGGAGACGTCGGCATAGACGGCCTCCTCGGCGATCGTGCCGGCGAGGAGCACCTGAATGCGGCTTTCGAGTTCGCTCTGCGTGAGAAGGTAGCGGTCATCTTCGGGCCGCTGCATCGTGTAGCCCAACGCCGCGAGTCCGCGAGGGATGATCGACACCTTGTGGACCGGGTCGGTGTTTGGAAGGCAGTAGGCGACCAGGGCATGGGCGGCCTCGTGATAGGCCACCCGCTTCTTCTCGTCTTCGTGGATGACCCGCTTCTTCTTTTCGAGGCCGGCGGTCACCCGCTCCACCCCTTCGTTGAACTCGTCCATGCCGACCGACGACTTGTCTTTTCGGGCCGCCAGCAGGGCTGCCTCGTTGACCAGATTGGCGAGATCGGCCCCCACGAAGCCCGAGGTGATCCTCGCCACCTGGCCGAGATCCACGGCCGGGTCGAGCTTCACATTGGCCACGTGGACGCGCAGGATCGACTCGCGACCGCGCACGTCGGGTCGATCGACGAGCACATGGCGATCAAAACGCCCGGGTCGCAGCAGTGCCGGGTCGAGCGTTTCAGGCCGGTTCGTCGCCGCCAACACGATGACCCCGGAGTTGCTTCCGAAGCCGTCCATCTCCACGAGCAGCGCGTTGAGTGTCTGCTCCCGCTCGTCGTGACCACCGACCACGCTCGTGCCACGGGTCTTGCCGAGTGCGTCGAGTTCGTCGATGAAGATGATGCAGGGGGCCTTCGCCTCCGCCTGCTGAAACATGTCGCGCACCCGCGCCGCCCCGACACCGACGAACATCTCCACGAAGTCGCTGCCCGACAGGCCGAAGAAGGGAACCCCCGCCTCGCCGGCGATCGCCTTGGCGAGGAGGGTCTTGCCCGTGCCCGGCGGGCCGACGAGCAGCACACCCTTTGGGATGTGACCACCGAGCACCTGGTATTTCTCGGGGCTCCGCAGAAACTCCACCACCTCCCGGAGTTCTTCCACGGCCTCGTCGATCCCCGCCACGTCCTCGAACGTGATCCCGAGATCCTCCTGGGCATACATCTTGCCCCGGCTTCGACCGAAAGCCATCGGGCTGCCGGCCCCACCGATCCGCCGAAGCATCATGAAGAAGAGCGCGCCAAACAAACCGGTCAGGAAGAGCATCGGAAGCCAGTTCTTCCAGACGCTCGGCGGATCCTCGTACCGGAACGGCACCCCGTGCTCCTTGAGGAGCTTCATGAGGTCGCCCTCCGAGTTTTCGCTGGGGAGCTTGGCCACGCGAAACCGTCGCTCCCCCCCAGCCACCTCGGCGAGGCCTGGACGCCTTGGCTTGACCTCCTCCTCGGGCCCCTCTTTCGACGCCTCAGGGGCGCCGCGCACCCTGCCAGACACCTGGAAGGCACCGATCACCACATCGCCGAGATCGCCATAGCGGAGGGCTGGCGGTTCGCCTCCCGCGGCCTGCCCCACCGCGATGTAGCGAGCGTCGCCGTCGGCCTGAAACGCCTCGATGAGTCGCTCGAGATCGGTGTAGGTGAGCTCCAGGTCGGGGGTGACGCTCACCAGACTGAGTGCAAAAAGGCTCGCGACTCCAGCCGCCACCACAAACCAAACCACACTGCCCCCCAGGGCAGGCTTTCGTTCGCTGGGGCGCTTCTGGGGGTCTCGTTTCTGTGGCATGCAAGGGATTCGGCTGCAACCGTGCTCCTGGGACGACAACGACTCCCTGCATCGTAAGCCGCAGCGAAACCCGCGACAAACGCCCGCGCGTGGCCAGAGTCCTCCGGCGTTCCGCCCTGCCACCCGCTTTTCTGCGGCGTTTTCCGGTGGAAGTTCACGCATGCCCCTTCTAGACTGCGGCAATCGTTTCTCGGCCAATTTCCCCACGTGCCCACCCCATGCCGACCCACGTCCACGCCCACGCTCCGGTGGGCGAACCCGATCCGGCGATGCGATCGCCCACCCTTCGGGGTGGGGCGCGGCCGCTGCGAGTGGCCGTGCTCGGCTCGACCGGAAGCATCGGGACGAGCACGCTCGACGTGATCGCCTCGGCGGAAGGCCGATTCGAGGCATGGCTCCTGGCCGCCCACACGAGCGTCGCTCCGCTCATCGAACAGGCCCGGCGCTTCCGGCCTGCCTGGGTCGTCGTGGTCGACGAGGCGGCCGCCGCCACCCTCAACCCTGCCGACGTGCCGTCGGGCACTCGCCTGGCTGTCGGGGCGCGTGCGCTCGAAGACCTCGTCGCGTCCGACGAGGTGGATCGAGTCGTGTCGGCGATCGTCGGCGCCGCTGGCCTGCGAAGCACCTGGGCAGCCGTCACGGCCGGCAAGACCGTGGCTCTCGCGAACAAGGAAACGCTCGTCATGGCCGGGCCGCTCGTGATGGCGGAGGCCCGTCGCCGCGGGGCGACCATCCTGCCGGTCGACAGCGAGCACTCCGCCATTCACCAGGCCCTCCAGTCGGGGCGTGTCGATGAGGTGCGCCGCATCGTGCTCACCGCGAGCGGCGGACCATTTCGCCGACGGCCGAAGGCAACGCTCGCTGACGTGACCCCCGACGAGGCGCTTCGGCACCCGACATGGTCGATGGGCCGGAAGATCACGATCGACTCGGCGACGATGATGAACAAGGCGCTCGAACTGATCGAGGCCCGCTGGCTCTTCGAGGTGCCGGCGGAGAAGCTTGCCGTCCTGGTCCATCCACAGTCGATCGTCCATTCCCTGGTTGAGTTCATCGATGGATCGGTGATCGCCCAGCTCAGCCCGCCGGACATGCGGCTGCCGATCCAATACGCGCTCACGCACCCAGCGCGAACCGATGGCCCGGCCCGACGAATCGATTTCACATCGACGATGACACTCGAGTTCGAGCCTCCCGACCTGGAACGGTTTCCGGCCGTGGGGCTCGGTCATGCCGCCGCCGCCCGTGGCGGCACGGCGGGCGCGGTGCTCAATGCGGCCAACGAGGAGGCCGTGGCCGGCTTCCTTGCGGGACGGCTTCGGTTCACCGACATTGCCGCCGTGTGTGCGGAGGTGTTGGAGAGGCATCCGTTCGATGCCACCCCGTCACTCGACGAGGTTGTGCGACTTGATGAGTGGGCGAGGCAGGAGGTTGCGACGTGGGCGAATGGCTGATGATGAGTCCTGTGGTCGGCGCCGGCGCGCTGGCGTGGTTTGCCACACCGGCAAACTGGCTGGTCGTGCTCCAGGTGGCAGGGGGCCTCGGATTCGTGATTTTCGTCCACGAACTCGGCCACTTTCTCGTCGCCAAGGCGTGCGGCGTGAAGTGCGAGAAGTTCTTTCTCGGCTTCGACGTCGGCGGAATAAAGCTGCTCAGCTTCCGTCGCGGCGAGACGGAATACGGCATCGGCATCCTGCCACTCGGCGGCTACGTGAAGATGCTCGGCCAGGACGACAACCCGGCCGCGGCCGCGGAGGAGGCCCAGCGGGCCAAACTCTCCGGCGACCTTCCCTCCGAGCCGGTGGCCGGGCCGCATCCTGAATGGGATCCCCGCAGTTACCCGGCGCAGAGCGTGCCCGAGCGCATGGCCATCATCTCGGCCGGGGTCGTGATGAACGTCATCTTTGCCGTGCTGATGGCATCGCTGGCCTACGGCCTCGGTGTGCGCGAGATGACCTGCACGCTGTCGAGCGTCCGCACCGGCGGTGCCGCCTGGCGGGCCGGCCTGCGCACGGGGGACGAGATCGTGGCGATCGGCGGACGCCGCAATCCCATCTTCAACGACCTCCGGCATGGCGTGACCGTCGGCAGCGTGCAGGATGGGATCGAGTTCGCCATTCGACGACCATCGGACGACTCCACGAAAACGCTCGTGCTTCGGCCCGACACCGATCTCGGCGCACCGACGATCGGCGTGACGAGCCCCTTCTCGCTCACCCTACCTGCCGACATCTCCCGAGGCCTCGCCGGGGCGGCCGCCCTGGCGGAGCCGGCCTTCGAGGCCGGAGACACGATCCGCGCGGTCGACGGCGTGGCCGTGAGCACCTATGCCGAGCTCCTCGCGGCCCTCTCAACCAAACCCGACGCCGCCGTATCGCTCACCGTGGACCGCACAGCCTCCACGGCAGGTGGCACGTCGGGCTCGACCGAGGTGACGATCACACTGCCGCCGCAGCCGCGACTCATCACCGGCATGAACATGACCCCGCTTGCGATCAAGGCGGTGCAGGCTGATTCCCCGGCTGCCGAGGCGGGCATCACGGCTGGTGAGCGGCTCACGGCCGTCGATGGTGAGCCCATCGGCGACCCCCTCGCCCTCGACGATCGCCTGCAACGGCGAGCCGGCTCGGTCGTGAGCCTCACGCTGGTGGGCTCGTCGGGTGACGAACGGCGGGTGGAGGTTCGTCCACGAGCGGTGACCTGGCGGGATGACGAAACCGCCGGTATCGGAAGCCCCGTCTCCATTGCATCGCTGGGACTGGCGATTCCGGTCGATGCCCTGGTCGCCGCCGTTGAACCAGACAGTCCGGCATCGAAGGCCGGGATCGTTGCGGGAGACCGCATCGTGAAGGCCACCGCCGTCGCGCCGGATGACAAGCCGGATCCACAGGCCGGGATCGATCTTTCACCGGATCAACCCAGCTGGCCCATCGTGGCCTCGGCGATCCAGCAGTTGCCTCGGGGCACGACGCTCGCGCTCGATGTGGAATCGGTCTCCGGGGATACCCGAGTCGTGACACTCGAGCCTGTCGCTGCAGCCGGCCGCTTCATCGTCGACCGCGATCTTGTGTTTGATCCGGTCTATGAGACCGTCCGTGCATCGTCGGTGGGTGATGCCCTCCGGCGGGGAGCCCGGAAGGCCAAGGAAGACCTCTTCATGGTGTATGGGTTCCTCGGGAAGCTCTCGAAGCGGGAGATCAGCCCGCGGCTGCTGGGTGGCCCGATCGAAATTGCCAAGCAGGCGGGCCGTTCGGCCAACGAGGGCTTCGGGCGACTGCTGCTGTTTCTCACGATGCTCTCCGCCAATCTCGCAGTCGTGAACTTTCTCCCGATTCCGGTGCTCGACGGCGGTCACATGGTGTTTCTCACCTACGAACTCATTCGAGGAAAACCAGCAAGCGAGACGGTGGTGGGCCTGTTGAGTTACCTCGGACTCGCCCTGATCCTGTCGCTCATGTTTTTTGTCTTCGGTCTCGATCTTGGGCTGATTCCACGACGGTAGCCACTGGGAGCTGCGGATGGCCGATGGGAACGATGCTCCGAGCCTTGGCGACGATGACCTTCCACGGCCATCGGCCGCCTGCGGTGAAGAGACCTCGCTCGACCAGCGGCTCGCCTGCCTCGCCCGCACGCCCGTCCTCCTGATTGCCACCGATTACGACGGCACGCTTTCGCCGATCGTCGATGACCCCGCGGACGCGGTGCCCCTTCGCGAATCCATCGTGGCGCTCCGCACCCTCGCGGCGCTGCCCAACACCCATGTCGCCGTCATCTCGGGCCGATCCCTCGCCGACCTCGCCCTGCTGAGCGGACTCGATGAACGGGTGATGCTCGTCGGCTCCCATGGAAGTGAGTTTGACCACGACTTTGTCCGGTCGCTCACCGCCGAACAGACGGAGCTTCGTCGCCGCCTGATCGAAGAAACCCGACGCATCGCCGAAAACAGCCCGGGTTTCCGCGTGGAGCCAAAGCCGGCGAGCGTGGCATTTCACTTTCGTGCCGTCGAGCCGGCCACGGCCGATCGCGCCGTGTCGGAGCTGCTCTCGGGCGCCGCCAGGTGGGAGGGTGTCGGGATCAAGCATGGCAAGAAGGTGGTGGAGTTTGCCGTCGTCCATACCTCGAAAGGCGACGCCATCGACACGATCCGCCAACGGGTCGGCGCCGGGGGTGTCGTCTATCTCGGCGACGATGTGACCGACGAGGATGCCTTCGCCCGACTCCAGGGTCCCGACCTCGGCATCAAGGTGGGCGATGGGACGACGCTGGCGGGATTTCGTCTCGACAACCCGCTCGAGGTGGCCCGTTTTCTGGCGCGGCTGGCGATGGCGCGTGAACAGTGGCTTGCCGGTGCCGCCATCGTGCCGATTGAGCGGCATGCCATGCTCTCGGACGGTCGCGTGATCGCGCTGGTGGCCCCCGGGGCGAAACTCGCCTGGATGTGTGCCCCGCGAATCGACGGCCCAGCCCTGTTCGCCGATCTGCTCGGCGGGCCGAGCGCCGGGCATTTCACGGTGCGTCCCGTCGGTGGCGGCGAGGGCGTGTCGCGGTATGAAGGCGATTCCCTCGTCTTGATCACGGAATGGCCGCAGGTGAAGGTGACTGATTTCCTCGACTGCTCCGCGGGCCGTCCGACCCAACGGGCTGGCCGCACCGATTTTGTGCGGCTCATCGAGGGCTCCGGGGAGGTGCAGATCACGTTCGCACCACGGCTCGACTTCGGCCGCACACCGACACGCCTCGTGGTCCGCGAGGGCGGCCTCGAGATCGACGACACGATCGACCCCATCGTGCTGCGGACGCCCGGGGTGCTGTGGGACCTCCGGGAAGACGGCGCCCATCACACGGCGGTGGGCACGGCACGGCTGGACGACGGGCCGCTGCGTCTGGAACTCCGCTACGGCACCGGAACCCTGCGGGATCACCAGTCGCTCTCGCCCGACGTGCGTCATCGGCTCACCCGTGACTACTGGGTGTCGTGGGCATCTCGCCTCGCGGTGCCGGGCCGCCATGCTGATCTCGTGCGGCGCAGCGCCCTGGTGCTCAAGGGGCTGTGCTACGGCCCGTCGGGCGGCATCGCAGCGGCGGCCACCACCAGCCTTCCCGAACATCTCGGCGGTGTTCGCAACTGGGACTATCGCTACTGCTGGCTTCGCGATGCGGCGATGTCGGCCACGTCACTCGTGAAGCTCGGATCGTTTTCCGAAGCGATGGCATTTCTCGACTGGATGCTCGGGGTGATCGATCGGGCCGACGCCCCGGATCGACTGATGCCGCTCTACACGGTGGGCGGCGCCGAGGTCGGCGCCGAGGCCGAGATCGCCGAACTCTCCGGCTATGGCCAGAGCCGACCGGTTCGGATCGGCAACGCGGCCAGGGGGCAGGTGCAGCTCGACGTGTTCGGACCGATTGCCGAACTCGTCTGGCAGCTCCTGCTGGCCGAGGCCCCGCTCTCCTCGGAGCATGTGCGGCTCGTCGAAGCGACCGTGCGTGCCGTCGAGGCCCGATGGCACGAGCCCGATCACGGCATCTGGGAGATTCGAAAGCCTCGGCGTCACCACGTGCACTCCAAGGTGATGTGCTGGCTCACGGTCGACCGAGGCATCCGGATTCTCGAGCAGTTTCTCGACCGCAGGCGCCCTGCCTGGGAGGAACTGCGGGAGACGATCGCCACCGACATCCTGGCCCATGCGTGGAACGCCGACGTCGGCTCGTTCACCGCCGCCTACGATGCTGACGACCTCGATGCCGCCGCCCTCACCGTTGGCCTCACGGGTCTCGTTCGCTGCACCGACCCACGATTCGTGTCGACGGTCACGGCAGTGGAGCGTCATCTCCGCGATGGGCCGACGGTCTATCGCTACATCAGCGACGACGGGCTTCCTGGGCGCGAGGGTGGTTTTTTTCTCTGTGCGTCATGGCTCGTCGAGGCCCTGCATCGCTCCGGGCGCTGGTCCGACGCCGAGTCGCTGTTCGAATCCATCGTGGCACTCGCCGGCCCGGAAGGCCTTCTTCCGGAACAATACGATCCGGCCAGCGGCCGCACGCTCGGCAACCATCCCCAGGCCTATTCGCACATCGGCATCATCGAGAACGCCATCACGCTCTCGACATCACCGTGACCGACGACGGCACCTCGCGGCCACGGCGCCGACGGCCACGCTGAGCAACGCCCACGACGACGGTTCGGGCACCGCGGTGATGGTGGCCCCGTGGAGCCCATTGTCGATATTGTCGCCTTGCTGCGCATTGTAGCCGGCGTAGCCGGTGATGAAGCCCGTGGCACTGGCCTTGATGGCGCTCTGGTTGAGCGTCCACTTGACCGTTGCCGTGCTCTCACTGGCGATGCCGATCATGTAGACGGTATTGGGCGAGAGCGACCAGTTGAGATTCGTGAACTCGTAAAACGTGGAGAGGCTATCACTCAAGATCGAGTTGCTGTAGGTGGCCGACACGAGTGCCGATCCCGTTTTGAAATAGGCATTCGGTGAGCCCGTGGCCTCGTGAAGCCTGAGCGTGAAGTCGGCCGTGCTGAGGCCGTTGCGGTTGATTTGGAGGCTGGCGGCTGTCAGGAGCGTGTTGGGGCCCGAGTTGAACGCCTGGCCGATGTAGACGTTGTCGTTGTTCTTCGAGCCGACCTCGGTGGCGCCGGTGGTGTTGACCTCGTAGATGGTTGCGGCGGAGACAGGCGACATGAGGAGCGCGGCGGTGAACGTGGCCAACAGAAAACGCATGGGAACCGGATGTCCGTGAGGGGTGGGGAATGGGTCCAGGTCATCGAAACGACGGCATGTTGGAGTGCAAAACGCATGCCACATTGAGTTCCAAAGCGCCCCGCTGCACGTTGCCTAGGATTTCAGCCATTTTCGCGTCATCCGCACCGCGCCGAATGGCGCGCTGGGGCGATTGACCACAGCGGGCTGGAGCGATTCGCCCCAGGGGAGTGGAGCGATTCGCTCCATGCGGCCCCGCACCGTTGTCGCGACGTCGCTCCCCGAGATCACGGTGACGGACGTGTGCCCAGGAGCGTCTCTGGGGGGGCATCCGACCGATCAACGATCGAAGGACTCGAACATGGCGACACACGCTCATGCCACGGGGCGAACCGGAGTAGCCAGTCGCGAGAGCATCAGCAGGCATGCCGCCGCCGCGGACAGCACGGCCGTCAGCGCAAACGCCTGCGAGGGACCGGCCGGTCCATGCTCCCAGAGCCAGCCGGCGGCCAGGCCGGCAGGGAGCGCCATCACCCCCTGCACGAAGGCATACCAGCCAAACCCGCTGCCGTGCCGACCCGCCGGCGACAGCGATGCCACGAGCGCCCGCTCCGACGGCTCCACCACACCATACGCGGCCGCCACGACGAGCATCGCCCCCATCGCGACGGCCCCGACCGTGATGGCCAGGACCGCGTAGGCGGCGGCAAACAGGAGCCAACCGGCCACGAGCGCCCGATGCGGTGTCATGGCATCGACGAGCGGACCAGCCACGCGCGCCACACCGCTCTTCACGAGTCCGATCGCAAACCACACCAGCGGTATGGCCGCCAACGGCACCCCGAGATCCGAGGCGCGAAGCAGCAGAAACTGCTCACTCGCAGCCCCGAGAGCCCAGAGCGCCACGCAGCCCAGGAGCGTCTTTTGAGGACCGGTGAGCCGATCCGGAGCGGCTGCCTCCGGGACTTCGTGAGCGGAACGCCTGAGTGGATCGTGGACGAATCGCCAAATCACCGCCAGCGTCACCAATCCGGGCACGACCGCCGCGAGAAAGAGCGTTCGCTCGCGGCCCGGAAAGAGCAGCAGAAACGCCATCGCCACGAGCGGCCCGATCGCGGCCCCGAGGTGATCCATGGCGCGAATGTGACCGAATGCGCGGCCGCGCATGCCGGACTCGACGAGATCGGTGACCAACGCATCGCGTGGGGCCGAACGGATCCCCTTGCCAAACCGATCGGCGGCCCGCACGACGACCACGCCGATCGGCGTCGCAACCAGTCCCATCAGCGGTCGGATCACTGCCGACAGACCATACCCGAAGAGCACGAGCGGTCGACGGCCGATGCGGTCGGAGAGCCGGCCGGCGAAGAGCCTCACCACGGCCGCGATGGCATTGGCCAAGCCATCGATGAGGCCGATGTCGACTCCGGTGCCGCCAAGTCCCTTCACGAACGCCGGCAGGAGCGGGTAGATCGCCTCGCTCGAAAGGTCCGTCAGAAAACTCGTCCAGCCCAAGGCGCGGACCGTAGCGGGCACGGCATCATGCGACAGCACGGTCCGATGATCCGGCGATGGCACGTCAGGTCCGTTCGGCCCCCGTGTCGAGCACGGCCATGAAGGCCTTTTGCGGAATGTCGACCGAGCCGATGCTCTTCATCCGCTTCTTGCCTTCCTTCTGCTTCGCCCAGAGTTTCTTCTTCCGGGAGATGTCGCCGCCATAGCACTTGGCCGTGACGTTCTTTCGCATGGCGGAGATCGTCTCGCGGGCGATCACCTTCGTGCCGATCGCCGCCTGGAGGGCGATCTCGAACATGTGCCGGTCGATCTCCCCGCGAAGCTTCTTGACGATCGCCCGGCCGCGTCGATCGGCGTCGCGGCGGTCACAGATGATCGAGAGGGCGTCGACCTTTTTGCCGCCAACGAGGATGTCGAGCCGCACGAGATCGGCCGGAAAGTAGCCGATGAGCTCGTAGTCCATCGTGCCGTAGCCGCGGGTCACGCTCTTGAGCTTGTCGTGAAGGTCGTAGATCACTTCGCCGAGGGGCAGGTCGAAGGTGAGCATCGCCCGGGTGGGCGAGAGGTATTCCGTCTTCAGGAAGGTGCCACGCCGGTCGGTGCACAGCTGCATCACCGGACCGATGTGCTCCACCGGTACGAGGAAGTTGGTCCGCACGATCGGCTGCAAAAACTCGTCGATCTGCCCGGAATCGGGCACATCCTGCGGGTTGGTGATGTCGATCGTCTCGCCGTCGGTCTTCTTGACCTTGTACGTGACGTTGGGCGCCGTCTGGACGAGATCGAGGTCGTGTTCCTTCTCGAGCCGCTGCTGGATGATCTCCATGTGCAACAGGCCGAGGAATCCGCAGCGAAATCCGAAGCCGAGCGCCTCGCTGCTTTCGGGGGCATATTCGAAGGAAGGATCGTTGATCGCGAGCTTCTCGAGCGCGTCGCGGAGTTCCTCGAAGTTTTCCCCTTCACTCGGATAGAGGCCGCAGTAGACCATTCGCTGGGGCGGCTTGTAGCCCGGCAACGGCGCCGCAGCCTGGTCCCCGGGGATCGTCACCGTGTCTCCGATGTGAACCTGCTTGACGTCCTTGATGTTGCAGACGAGATAGCCCACCTGACCCGCCGAGAGGCTGTCGCAGGCTCGCCGCTGCGGCACGAACTGCCCCAGCTCGAGCACCTCGTAGGTCGCACCCGTCTCGAGGAAACGAATCTTTTGGCCCTTGGTGACCGTGCCGTCGACCAGCCGCACGTAGGTGATGGCGCCACGGTAGCTGTCGTAGTGGCTGTCGAAGATCATCGCCCGGAGCGTGGCACCCGGATCACCCTTGGGGGGAGGAATCCGCTCCACGATCGCGCCGAGCAGGTCGTCGATCCCGATGCCGGTCTTCGCACTCGCCCGGATCACCTCGGTGGGATCGATCGCGAGGCTCTGCTCCATCTCCTGAAGCACCTCGTCGACACGGGCATGCACGAGGTCGACCTTGTTGATCACCGGAACGATCGCGAGGTCTTGGTTGATCGCCGCATAGGCGTTGGCCACTGTCTGGGCCTCGACTCCCTGGAACGCGTCGACGAGCAGGAGAGCCCCCTCGCAGCACGCCAGGCTCCGGGAGACCTCGTAGTGGAAATCGACGTGCCCGGGAGTGTCGATCAGGTTGAGCTCGTACCGCTCTCCCTTGTGCACGCATTCCATCCGTACGGCCCGGGCCTTGATCGTGATGCCCCGCTGACGCTCGAGCTCCATGTCGTCGAGCATCTGCTCCTTCATCTGCCGCTTTTCCACCGTGCCGGTGGCCTCGAGGAGCCGATCGGCGAGCGTGCTCTTGCCGTGGTCGATGTGGGCAACGATCGAAAAATTACGAATGTGGGTGCAGTCCATGGCGAGATTGTACCGTTCGGGGCGGCAATTTCGCGGGGGAAGGGCCAACTCAGCCCGAATGGCCACGATGGGCAAGGCGGGCCAGGCCCGCGGCCCCGATCGCACCCGCGTCGCCGCCGAGTCCCGCGTAGCAGATGCTCGTCCGTTCGGCGAGCAGCGGAAACGTCCGGCGGTGCACCTCGTCGCGAATCCTCGCGAGAAACGCACGCCCCACGGGATGGTCGTCGCGACCAAACGTCATCGCCCCACCGAGCGCCACCACGGCCGGGTCGATGGCGTGCATCAGCGACACGATTCCGATCCCGAGCCACCGGGCCGCATCCATCAGCACGCCATGAGCCACGCGGTCGCCCCGCTCAGCCTCGCGTGCCAGAAGGATCGGCGTGAGCTGCTCTCCCGCCGCCACCGCCTCCGCAAGTGATCCGCCGACACCGGCCGCGAGTTGCTCCGCCGCCATGGCCGTCAGTGACGTGGCGCTGGCATACGCTTCGAGATGGCCTGGCTGCCCACACGGGCACATCCGAGCCGCCGGCGACGGATCGACGATCATGTGACCGCACTCCGAACCGTGGCTGTGCGCCCCTTCGACATTCACATCGCCGATGATGATGCCACCGCCGACGCCGGTGCCGAGCGTGAGCAGCACGAGCGACGACGCCCCGCGGGCCGACCCGACCCAAAACTCGCCGTACGCGGCCGCATTGGCGTCGTTGGCGAACGTGACGGCGCAACCCGCATGCGAGGCCACGCGGTCTCGCAGTGGAAAACCGTCCCAGCCCGGAAGGTTTCCTGCGCGGACGATCGTGCCGGCCTCGAGATCAAGCGGACCGGGCGACCCGAGTCCGACGCGGGCGATGTCGGCGGCGGCCACCCCCACGCGCGAGGCGAGCGCATGCACCGCACGGCCCATCCGGGCAGCCGCGTCCTCTGGCCCACGCGATGCATGCGTTGGCTCCGAGTGAAACGCCACCACGTCTCCGGCGTCATCCACGAGCGCCGACTTGATGTTGGTGCCCCCCAGATCAAGACCGGCATACAACGGCTGTCGAGCCCGTGCCAGCGGCAGAAGCGTGCGATCGGAGGCCATAAGGGGCGATGTCACTCCGGAAGCCGAGCCGTCTCCACCGGAGGGGTGGCACTCGTGCAGGCCTTCATGAAGGCCACGAGGTCGGCCTTCTCCCCTGCCGTAAGGTTGAGCGGCTTGATCTTGTCGCTCAGTTGCGGGTTGGCGTGGCCGCCCTTGTCATACCACTCCACCACCTCCTCGAGCGTGGCCACGGATCCATCGTGCATGTAGGGTGCGGTCAGTTCCGCGTTGCGAACGGTCGGCGTCTTGAAGGCGCCGCGGTCGGCGTCGTTCTTCGTGATCACGAAGCGGCCGAGGTCGGGCTCGGCCGCCTCCATGCCGATGCCGAGGTTGTGATACTTCTCGTCCGACAGGTTCGCCCCCACGTGGCAGGCGGTGCAGTTGGCCTTGCCAAAGAAGAGATCCCGGCCACGCCGGGCAGAGTCGTCCATCGGGTGGGCATCGACCGCGGCTTTCGCGGCCTTGTACTTGGCGGCGAGCTGCTCGTCGTCGGCGATGTCCTCCTCGTCAAGCGTGGCGAAGGGCAGAAACTGCTCGTGGAAGTCGTAGGGCGACGGAGACGTGACGATCACGCGTTCGAAGGCGGCGATCGCCTGGCCGATGCGGTCGATCGTGAGTTCGCCGAAGATCACGTCAAACTGCTTCTTGTAGACCGGATTCTCGGAAAGCCGCTGCACCACGCCTTCGTGCGTGAATCCCATCTCGATCGGATTGGCGATGGGGCCGACCGCCTGCGCCTCGAGCGAGTCGGCACGTCCGTCCCAAAACTGCAGGCCGGACAGGATCCGGTTGAACGACACGGGTGAGTTGCGGCCGCCAAGCTGCCCCCGAATGCCGACACCCGTCTTGGTGTGGGCGGTGTACCCGGTCGCCGGGTCGTGGCAGGAAGCACACGAAATGGTCGAATCGGCGGAGAGCCGTGTGTCGAAGTAGAGCTGACGACCGAGTTCGATCTTCGCTCGGGTGAGCGGGTTCGCCTCGAGCCCGGTGATCTGCCCGGCGCCCTGAGAGAGGCCGAGCGGCAGTTCGGGCTCGAGCACCGCGTGGTTCTTCGCATCACCCAACCAGGAGTCGATCTCGGCGAGCGTGATCGCTCCCGACCCGGGCACGCCGGACGTCAGCGATGGTTCACCGAGCATGACCTTCTCGGAGGGTACGGCCTTCGTGGAGGCCTGGCCGCTCTGGGCCGCCTCGGCAATCGCTCGGTCGGCCTCGGCCGCCGTCGAATCGGCGGCCTTGCGTGACGCATCGATCGCCGCCGCCGTGTCGGTGCCGGCCTGCTTCTCGGGTTCGGCGGGGAGCATCTCGATCGTCTCGATCTCTACGACCTCCTCCCGAACCGCAGGACCACTGGATGGCGAACATCCGGACATGCCGGCCATCGCCATCGCAACGAGCACCTGAGCGATCGAAACACCAAACGTGGAAGATGCGACCCGGTTCATCTCGGATTCTCCATAGCGGGGCATTTCAGTGTATTCGCCTCGCGGCGTGCGGCCACCCCGGCCACCGTGACGGTCACTTTCGACGACGCATGAGGTCCGGCACCGCCAACCATTCGAGGACGCCTGCCTGTTCGAGACCGTCGCCACACGAAATCGATGCCACGGCCCCCTTGTCCATGGCCACCGACGCCGTGCCATCACCGATGGCCCGTGCAACGAGTCGGCCTACGCACGGCGCGTGACCCACCCACGCCACCCGCCTCGCGGGCTGGGCCTGCGTCCACGCGGCGATTGCGTGCCAGTTCGACCCGGGGGCGAGCGCCTCGACCACCGCCACCGGAGGTTGGTTTGGCAGCACGGCGGCGAGCAGGTCCGCCGTCTCGCGGGTGCGCACCAGCGGGCTCGTGGCGATCAGGTCGATGTCGATGCCGCATCGAACAAGCCGTCGGGCGAGTCGGGAAAACCGACGGCGGCCCTTGGGGGTGAGCCGCCGCGACCCGTCGGTGCCGTCGGCCGCGACATCCTCGGCCACGGCATGTCGAATGATATAGAGATGACTGGTCATGGTGGTGCCGATTGTCGCCATCCCAACCGAGCCGGGCAAGCAACGCTCCACAGGAATCGCCGATTCTCGTCCGACAACGCTGGGCCACGGCTCCTTAGGCCCGACGCCAGATGGCATCCCATGGCACACCCGACGCTTCCACCGCCGCCGCCGCCTCGCGCCGCCACCGGGAGGCATCGACGGGATATCCGGCGGTGGGCTCGAGCGACGGCATACACCTTCGCCAGTGGGCATTGAACGCCGCCATCGACAGTTCCCGCATGTATTTCGCCGTCATGCTGGCCAGGGCGACCGGCAGCCTCGCTTCGCCCCCCACCGAAAACTCGATGCGGCAGTTCCTCTCCGGAATGTGATAGGCCGACCGCGCCGCCGCCTCGGCAACGACCTGCACCATCGGTGCGGAAAAGGCCCTCGACACGAGCGGCGCATACCGGCGCCGCCCGCCGTGCCGGTCGCACCACACCACAGCCTCCCTGGCGGCTTCCGCAACCGGCGCCGCCACGAGATCGAGGGTGACATGGGACAGGATGTCGCTCTTGTTGAGTCCTGCATCGAGCAGCATGTTGAACTCCGCGGGCTGCACGATCCGACATCGGATGCCACGCAGCCGCAGCCCGGCCGCCATGAGCCGGTTCCCAACGGCTTCAGCTCGGGCCCCACACGTGGCCGCGAAACCCGACCTGGGCAGGGCGATCGCCTCCCGTTCGCGGTGCTCCGGAGGGGGCACCATGGCCTCCACGACATGAATCGCCCGGCCGAGTTCGCCCCACGAGACGGGCATCTGACCGCCGGCGAGCAGCACACCGGCAAGCACGCCCGTTTCGAGTGCACCCCACCCCTGGCCGGCTCGATAGATTTTCTTGGAGTCGCCCCACAGGCCGTCGATCGAGTCGGCGAGCACCGCAAACGACGCGTCGAGGTCGCCCGCGCCGCAAGACGCTTCCCAGATCGTGGCGGCCACCACGAGCGGGCCGAGGTTTGGGCCGTAGCCCGCCTCGTCGGCGGCCACCACGAGCGTCATGCGCCGCCCCGGGCCTTCGGCCACTGACGACAGTATTCATAGATGGCGATCGATGCCGACGTCGCTGCATTCAGGCTGTGTGGCATTCCGGCCATCGGGATCTCGGCCACGCGATCGAGGCGGGCGAGTTCGTCGGCATCGAGCCCGGTCCGTTCATTGCCGATCACGAGCACCGTTTTGGATACGAACGAGAAGTCGAACAGGCTCTCCGAGCCGGTCGCCTGCTCGAGACCGACGACCTCGTAGCCATCGGACCTCAGCCGATCGAGTACGGGAGGGAGGCTGCGATGCACCGACACCTCCACCGACTCGGCGCCGTCGCGGGCGATGCGGCCGTGGATTCCGGCCGCCCCGCAGGCGATCACCCGCGTGATGCCGAAGCAGCCGCAGGTTCGTACGATGTGCGACAGGTTCACGTGGCTCCGCATCGGTGCGCAGGCCACCACGAGTTCCCGCGGTGCGGCAAGGATGGCAGGAGGCTTGTGGCGAATGTGTTCGAATCGTGACATGAACGACCAGCCGGCACGGAGACAGCGCGTGCGTCGATTGTGGAACACGCTCGCCACCATGGGAATGCTGGCGGCTGTCGTGGCCGCGATGCTCCCGTGCCATGCGGCCGAGCCGCCGATCGCCGTGCGACCCGTCGACCACGCCGAACTGATGGACGAGGTGGCGAAGCATCGCGGGAAGGTCGTGGTGCTCGATTGCTGGAGCACCTCCTGCCCGCCGTGCGTGAAGGAGTTTCCCGGGCTCGTGCGGCTCGCCAACACTCACCCCGACGCGATCGTCTGCCTGTCGTTGGCGCTCGACTACGAGGGAGTTGGCGCGGTCGAGGAGGTGCTCCCGCCGGTGGCCGGCTTCCTCGACAAGGTCGATGCCCGTGCGGTGGTCAACATGCTGTCGCGCGAGGAGGCCGATGCGATGTACCGCAAACTCGATCTGGCAAGCGTGCCGGCGGTGTTCATCTGGCGGGCCGACGGCTCGCTGGCGATGCGGTTTGACGAAGAGTCGGCCCTGCGAACGCTCGGCCGTCCCTTCACCTACGCCGACATCGACGCCACCGTCCGAGACCTGCTGACGTCCGCACCGCATTGAGTGCTCGTTCCGTGTCACGGTAGACTTGCCTGTCTATGGCAAAACCCACCGATCGACGTGCCCCCACCCAGCGTCCCGCACCCGTCCCAACGTCGGGGAGCCGTCGGGGCGATGTCGTCCGAAACCCCCTCGCAGCCGGCCGTGAGACGATCGAGTCGATTGTCGTGGCCTTCACGCTGGCCTTGCTCTTTCGGGCGTTCGAAGCCGAAGCCTTCGTGATTCCGACCGGCTCGATGGCGCCCACGCTCATGGGCCGCCACAAAGACCTCGCCTGTTCGTCGTGCGGCGCGGAGTTTCGCGTGGGTGCCAGCCAGGAGTGGGATGAAGCGGCCGGGCGACTGCGGCCCGATCGGATCGTGCCCGCCGCGCGATGCTTCAACTGCGGCAACGACATGCCGATGGCCCTCCGCCCAGGACAGCCCGACCCCCGTTATCCCTCGTTCAATGGCGACCGCATCCTGGTCGACAAGTTTGCCTACGACTTCGCCGAGCCGGAGCGATGGGATGTCGTGGTGTTCAAGTATCCCGAGGACGCCAAGACCAACTACATCAAGCGGCTCGTCGGCATGCCTGGTGAAACGCTCATGATCGCGGGAGGCGACATCTGGACCAAGCGCGACGACGCCCCCCCGACCATGGCCCGAAAGCCGACGGAACACATGCTCGCCATGCTTCAGTGCGTGAGCGACGCCGCACGAGTGTCGCCAGAACTCTCGGCCGCCGGCTGGCCGCTGGCCTGGGCCGACTGGTCGGCCGCCGAGGCCGCCGGAAGCCGGTGGACCAGTGATGACGGCGGCAGGTCGTTTGGTGTTTCCTGCGGTGAAGGCCAGTCGGCCCAACTCCGGTATCGCCACTTCGTTCCAACGAGCGACGACTGGCGATCCATCCGATCGGGCGGGCGGCCCGCCATTCCCGAGATGCCGACGCCGATCGACGACTTCCAGCCCTACAACATCATGCCGACGCGGTTTCACGCCGTGGGCGACCTGGCGGTGGAGTTCGAACTCGAGACCAGATCGTCGAACGGTTCGCTTGCCATCGACCTGGTCGAGTGCGGTGAGCGGCATCGCGTGGAACTCGATCTTGCCAGCGGGCAAGCCAGCCTCCAGGTGCCAGGGACATCCACGCCGGCCATCGCCGCGACGCCTGTTCGTGGCCGCGGCTCGTGGCACATCCTCTTTGCCAATGTCGACGATGAACTGTCGCTGTTCGTCGACGGCCGTCGTGTGGCGTTCGATCGGCCCACCGCCTGGGCCTCACCGCTGCCGGAAAAGCAGCGTCCGCTGGCCACCGGCCATGCCACACCAGGCTCCGAGGCGCCAAGCGACCTGGCACCGGCAGGCATCACGATCTCGGGAGGCGATGTCCGTGTGTCAGGGATGCGGATGCTTCGCGATGTCTTTTACATCGCGGCCATCGACGTGGCCCGAGACGGACGGGTGATCGAGGAAAACGTGCTGGAGTTTCCACTGGGCGACGGCGAGTTCCTGATGCTGGGCGACAACTCGGCGGCCAGCAAGGACAGCCGGCTCTGGATCGACGGGCATCAGGTCGACCGCCGCCTGCTCATCGGCAAGGCACTGGTGGTGTTCTGGCCCCACGCCGTGCCTGCTTCCTGGGCGATTCCGCTGCGTTTTCGCGGCTGGGATTTGCGATTGCCCTCGTGGCCCAACTTCGGGAGGATGCGGTACGTACGGTGAGCGGCCGATCGGCCGCCCGTCACGCACCGGCGGAGTGGCACGGATGTCGCTTCTGAGCGTCGAGGGCCTCGTCAAGAACTACGGGCGCCGCCGCGTCGTCGACGGCGTCGACTTCCACGTGGAAGCGGGCGAGATCGTCGGCCTTCTCGGACCCAACGGCGCCGGCAAGACGACCAGCTTCCGCATGACCTGCGGGATCGTCATCCCCGACTCGGGCCGCGTGCGGCTCGACGACGAGGAGATCACCGACTGGCCGATGTATCGACGAGCCCGGGACGGCGGCATGGGCTACCTCGCCCAGGAGCAGAGCGTGTTTCGCAAGCTCACCGTCGAGCAGAACCTGCTGGCGATCATGGAACTGATCGGCATGGGGCCCAAGGCCCGCCGCAAGCGGTGCGACGAACTGATCGAGCAGTTCGACATCGTGAAGATCCGTCGATCGAAGGCACACTACATTTCGGGCGGCGAAAAGCGGCGGCTCGAAATTGCCCGCTGCCTGATCACCGAGCCCCGGATCATCCTCCTTGACGAGCCGTTCACCGGCATCGACCCCGTCACGATCCACTCGATCCAGAAGATCATCCGCGGCCTCCGCGACGACGGCATCTCGATCCTGATCACCGACCATCGCGAACGCGAAACCCTCGCGATCACCGACCGGAGCTATGTGATCCGGGCCGGCAAGGTGCTCTGCCACGGCACCGCCCAGGAGGTGCTCTCAAACCCCGAAGCGAAGAAGTATTACTTCGGCGAGAGCCCCGGGGTCGAGGCGGCCTGATCGCGGGCGTGCGGCGACGGTCTGCGAGCGGTACGATGGTGGGGTCGCCATCCCTGCATCGATGCCACTCGGAGATTTCCGCCATGGGCCGACGGTTCGCCACGCTCTCCATCGCCCTGATCGTCATCGCATCATGGCCGCCGGTATCGGCTCGCGCCGAAGCCGATGGTGCCTCCGCCGTGGCCGACACGCCTCGCGAGGCCGTGTGCATCGCCCCTGCTGATGCCCGCGAACACGACGGCGAGGAATGTGATGTCGAGATGGTCGTCGAGTCGTCTCGCGGCCTTCCCGACAAAAACATCTGCTTTCTCAACTCGTCCCGCAACCATCGCGACGACGACAACTTCACCGTGGTGATTCGCAAGGGTGGCCTCGAACGACTGAAGGCCGACGGAATCGACGCTCCGGCCGAGCACTACCTCATGGCCACGATCCGCGTGCACGGCACGATCACGTTGCGCGATGGCAAGGCCCAGATCGTGGTGGATGAACCAGGCCAGGTCGTGATCGTGAAGCCGGCCGAGCAGCCGTGATCCATCGCCCGCGCCGCCGTCGCAAGCCTCGCCCCATGCTGCCGTGGCAGGGGGCCGTCATGCTGGCGGCGCTCGCGATCGTCGTGGCCACGGCTCCGATGTGCCGGGCAGTGGATGCCCGAGGCCGCTCCTCTTGGCGGGTCGCCGCGGTCCACGATGGCGACACCGTGACGGCCGTGGATGCCTCAGGCCGCCGTCAGAGGATCCGGCTCGTAGGGATCGATGCCCCAGAACTCGACCAGCCCATGGGTCGACAGGCTCGTGCGGCCCTGGCGGCACGGGTTGAAGGACGGGCTCTTGCGGTCGAGGGCACGGCCCGAGATCAGCACGGCCGACTCCTGGCGATCCTCTGGGCGGGCGACTCCAACGTGAACCAGTCGCTCGTGGCCGACGGATGGGCCTGGGCATTCACCGGATTCGGCGACGACGACGCCTTGGTCGACCTCGAGGCCACGGCCCGCCATGCTCACCGCGGCCTGTGGGCCGATCCGCACCCCATCGCACCGTCGGCATGGCGGGAACGCCATCCGTCCCAATCCTCGAAACCTGGAGCCGGCTCGCCGTGAGCCGCTGTCTCGCCCTTCTCGGCCGCGATTCCCGAGGCACGTTTCCGGGGTCATGATTGCGGTGGTCAGATTCCCCTTCCGGCAGCTGCCTCCCCTCGTTTAGCGTCAGGGCCATGGGCTCCCCCAGCGACATTGTCATCACCGGCCTCGGCGTCTTCAGCCCGATCGGCATCGGCCGCGAGGCGTTTTGGAACGCGCTTGTCGCGGGCACGAGCGGCATCCGGCCACTGACGGCGTTCGACACCTCCGGCCTGGCGGTGCGGTTTGGTGGACAGATCCCCGACTTCGATCCCAAGCAGTACGTTCGCCCGCGGAAGAGCCTCAAGGTGATGAGCCGCGATATCCAGCTCGGCTTCGCCGCGGCCGACATGGCGATCGCCGACGCCGGACTCACGGCCGGCAGCGTAGCTCCGGAACGCTTCGGCGTCGTGTTCGGCGGCGACATGATCTACGCCGACATCGAGGATCTGGAATCAACGTATCGTCGAGCGGTCCGCGATGGACGGTTCGACTACTCCCTCTGGGCTGAGGCGATCCAGCAGGAGGTGCATCCGCTCTGGCTGCTCAAGCACCTGCCCAACATGACCGCGTCCCACGTTGCGATCGCCCACGACGCCCGAGGGCCCAATAACTCGATCGTGCTCGGCGACGTGTCGAGCCTGTTGGCAATCGCCGAGGCGGCAAGCGTGATCCGACGCGGATGGGCGGATGTCATGCTCGCCGGCGGCGCGGGCTGCCGACTGCATCCGACGGCCATGGTGGCACGGGGGGCAGCCCAGTTGTCGCACCGCGGAGATGACTTCGAATCGGCTTCTCGGCCCTTCGACCGCGACCGTGACGGGCTTGTCAACGGCGAGGGAGCCGGCACGATCGTGCTCGAATCGCGGGCCCATGCCGAGGCCCGTGGGGCACGGATTCTTGGCACGGTGCTCGCTTCGGCATCGCGGTGCGAGCCGCGGGCGCGCCATCATGGCGTGACGGGCCAGTCGCTTCGACAGGCGATCCGCGACGCCTGCCGATTGGCGGGGCTGGCTCCATCGGACGTCGGCCATGTCAACGCGCACGGCCTTTCCACGATCGACCTGGATCGGGCCGAGGCCTCTGCGATCGTCGCCGAACTCGGCGACGTGCCCGTGACCGCTCCGAAGAGTTCCTTCGGCCATCTCGGCGCCGGTGGCGGAACGGTGGAACTGGTGGCGAGCATCCTGGGACTCCAGGCCGGACTCGTGCCGGTCACCCGCAGTTTCCGCACGCCAGACCCTGCCTGCCCGGTGCGGGTCGTTCATGGCGAGCCGCTGGCGGGCCGTCCCGCAACCGCGATCGCCGTGAACCTCTGCACCACCGGTCAGGCGGTCGCCGTCGTGATCGCCGGAGAAGACGCCCGGCCGGCCGCTGCTCCGTTCACCACGAGCCGTTGAAGCCGAACGACAGGCCGTTGTAGAAGGTCTGGCCGCCGACATCGATCACGTTCATGTCGCGCTGGTCGAGATTGAACTGCCGCGTCGCTGACGCGATTCCAGCAACCCACAAGAAGTCGTAGCCGACCTGCAGCGAGAAGTTCGGCTTGATCTGCCAGCCGGCCAGAAGCGTCAGGTCGCCGACGAAACCCGCCGTCGTTCGGGCCGTCTGATCCGTGAAGGAAAAGGCCCCTTGGGCGTAAGGCACTCCCGTCTGGGGATTCTTCGGTGAGCCCGTCGTGTTGATGCCGTAGGCCGCCTGGTTCATGTCGGCGAAGGTGAGGCAGGGGGCGGCACGGCCACGGAGTCCCCAGTAGTAAAACTCGTTTTGGCTGATGAGTTCACCGCCGAGGTTGAGACCGAGCAGCCAGTTGTTCGTGTTGATCACGTAGTTGCCGGCAAACTGAGTTCCAGGAGGAATGCCCCCCACCGGGTTGCTGCTCTGGAGGCGGAAATCCTCATTCACGTTGGCCAGACGAACACCGGTGATCAGGGCCGGCAGCCATCCCCGCTCGGCGTGACGCGTCCAGTTGCCGCCGGGCGACATCACGAGCTGGTCGCGGCCGAGCCGACGGCGAAGTTTGTAGTTCCACTCCCAGCTGTTGAAGCCGGAGTTGAACCAGGTCTGGAAGGTGCCCGCTCCATTGAAACCCGGAGCGAAGTAGTCGAGCGGCGTCTGGAAGCCTTCCTGGCCGATGGCATTGAAGCCGTCGTTGTCGTTGTAGGCCATCCCGCCGTAGTAGACGAACTCGACGAAACGATCCCGTTCGAGGTAGTCGCGGCCGAGTGACTTGCCGATCGTGGCGCGAGCCCCGGGGGCGGCGTTGAACGGCTGGGCGGCCGTGGTGTATTCGGGAAACTTGAAACTAAAGACGGGGCTCTTGATCGGCAGCGGATAGGTGTCTCTCGCGATGACCACGCGGTTTTCCCGGCTGCGCTCCATCCAAAGCGACTCGCCGCCGACATACCAACCGCCATTCCAGAACCATCGGCCCGAGCTTGCCTCGAAGGGCATCTCGTCGAGGGCGTAGTCGTCGACCAGCATGTCTTTGTTGAACGGCTGAGCCGACACATCGAGCACGCGGGGGGCGGTCGCCTCGTCCACGACCGACTCCATGATCGGCACCGGTTCCGGTGAACCGATCACCATGCTATCGGCGAGAACAGACTCGCCTTCGCTGAGCGTCAGAGCCCCGTCGGTTTCGGCATCGAGCACGATCCGCTCCTCGACGAGCCTGACTTCATCGTCCTCGGCGATGACGGGAGGCACTGCGGCCGCGTCATAGCCGAAGGCGGCCTCAGCCGGTGGAAGGGCGGCCCATGAGCACACGGCCCAAGCCACGAATCCCAGGAACGGTCGTTTCAGGTGAGCGGTCACGGTCGGCCTCACACGGTTGCGGTTAACGATCGCACACGGACAAACCCTCGCGATCGTCAGGATCATCGTCCTCGGCACGACCGTTTCCGCAGGAAATCTCATGACAAATCGGAACCACCAGCCCAGCCCCCCCAGTCTGCCCAGAAGGCACCTCCCGAGGCCCGCCTGCCGCGCCGCGCAGCCGCCATAGTCGTGCCAACCGCGCCTCGACACGGTCGAGTCAACCGACCGGGGCCACCGATTCGATGACACACGTGCCATGAACGCCAAACGTCAGCACATCCTGCTCGCCGGACTCCTCCTGTTCTTCGCAGGGATCCAGTTCCGGATGGTTCAATCCTTCACGCTCAACGAGAAGTCGAGCTCGTTCGTCGCCGCGCGAATGGGGGGCGGCGTTCAGGCCGCCACGTGGCAGGCAGCACCGCTGCGAAAGGTGATCGAACCGCCGCGATGGCTCGGATTGGCGCTGATGTCGGTGGGCGCCGTCCTCACGGCGAAGAGCCTCTCAATGCGCGGCGCCACCGGCTGATCACGGCCAGCCGCTCAGTCGTCGTCCGACGCCATGGCCTGTTCATCGGCATACGGGTCGTGCACGCAGACCGTCTCGCCGCAGACATCCTCGTCGTCACACACGAGTGACAGCAGGGCGTTCTTCTCGTTTTCGGAGATCTCGGCCCGGAGAAAACTTCGGATGATCTCCGGCACCGGATCGACCGAGGACGATGCCGCCTCGATGTGAATCCTGCCGACCACCAGCCCGCGGCGGGTGGCAAACTTCTCGCAGAGCGACACCAGATCTTCGCGGTTCATGCGCGTACCCTCCTTGGTCCGAAAGGCTGTGCCTAGTTTACGCAGCCATTTCATCGAAGGTTCGCCCGTCGACGGGTTGCCTTGATTCCATGGGATTTGACCGGGCGGACACTTCCCGTTGTGCGGCCTGCAACGGCCGGAGCGAACTCTTCGGCCCTCCCTGCCGATCCCTCGAAATGGCGATGAGGCCCATCGCTCACGGGATCCACAGGTGCTGAGCCATGCACGACCCCGCCTCACGTCGCTCCTCCGAACCGATCGACTGCCTGGTCACCGGTGGCACGGGATTGGTCGGCAACAATGTGATCCGGCGACTCGCCGCCGACGGCCACCACGTGCGAACGCTGGTGCGGAACGGGAGGAGCGATCGGGAGTTTCAGGGCGTGGAGGTGGGCCGGTGCGTCGGCGACGTTACCGATGCCGATGCCGTGCGCCGGGCCGTCGCGGGCGCCCGTGTGGTGATTCACTCCGCCGCCATGGTGCACGTGGGATGGCGACACCTCGACGCCATGCGACGGGTGAATGTAGACGGCACCAGGCTCGTGGCGGAGGCGGCCCGTCGGGAGGGTGCCAGGCTGATCCAGGTGTCGAGCGTCAACGCCCTCGGCCTTACCGGTGACGACTCCCCCGCGGACGAAGAAACGCCGTTTGGCAATACCGTGGAGTGTCCCTATGTGGTGACGAAGCGGGAGGCCGAGCAGGTCGTTCTTGACGAGGTTGATCGCGGCCTCGACGCGGTGATCGTCAATCCTGTCTTCATGCTTGGACCGTGGGACTGGAAGCCATCGAGCGGCCGGATGCTCCTGGAGGTGGCCGCAGGCCGGGGGCTCCTCGCACCACCGGGATCCCAACACTTCGGAGATGTTCGCGATGTGACCAGCGGGATCGTTGCCGCCATGACCGCCGGCCGCAGGGGACGCCGCTACATCCTCGGCGGCCACCACCTGCGGTTCATCGATGCCTGGAAACTCTTCGCCGAGACGGCCGGTCGTCGGCCTCCGTGCGGCGAAGCCCCTCTGCCGGTCGTGCGTCTTGCTGGAAAGGTTGGGGATTGGATCGCCGGCTGCGTCGGGCGGGAAGGGCCGCTCAACTCGGCGGCTGCGACCATGTCGCTGTTGTGCCAGCACTACTCGAGCGATCGGGCCCGCCGTGAACTCGGCTACACGATCCGTCCGCTCGAACAGACCATCGCCGACTCATGGCAGTGGTTCGTCGATCACGGGTATGCGCGTCCGGCCCGATCCACCTGCGACCGTCGGGCCTCGTGACGAACTCGTCGACGCGCCGTCGGCAGATCGAGTGAAACCACCGCGCGGCGGTCGCCTCACGGCCGGCTTGTCAGCAGGCGACGGTTTTCTGCGGCTTGCTGGCGAAACGTGTCATTGGTCGTGGTCTATAACGGGGTGGATCGGGATCTGCTTCGATCACCCCTCGCTTCTCGCACCATGACATCCACCGTCGAATCGCGTCCCGCCGCCCGATCCATCCTCACGACATGCGCATGGACAACGGTCGCAGCCGTCGCGATCAGCCTGGGATGGGCCTGGGGAGTCCGGGCCGACGCCGTCGAAAAGATGGCGTCGGCATCCGCCCCCAACGACGTGACGGTGGAAACGCTCGCGACGCTGGCTTCGACCAGCCTGCCCCTGAGCCGTGCCGTCCTTCTGGGAAGCCGCGACCTCAGCCTTGAAAGCTGCGTCACGCCGGTGCTGGCAGGATCGGTGAGCGACACGCTGCCCGCCGACATGGGCGATTACGATGGGGGCCCTGGCACCAAACTCGCGATGCTTCTCTACTCGCGCCGAAGCCAACTCTCCTCGGCCACGGACGATCTGCAGTGGCACCAGACTCGCCTGCGTCGATTCCTCGAGAATGTTCGTCGGACGAACCAAGCGGCCTGGGACTCGGCCGAGGCACTCCGGTCGGCCGCCGAAGGCTTCGCCAATCGGGCGACCGGCACCGGGCCATTCCCCACGTCCTCAGCTGCTCTGACGCTGCCCGAGGGCGACACGTGGCCGGGATACTGCCTGGCGCGGATCGATGAGGCCGTGCGAGCGGGCGACATCGCGGCGTGTCGCCGATGGTCTGCGGAGTTTGAAACCGCGACGTTCTGGCTCGTCGACGTGCACCGCTGGCTCGACTTTCTGACGGGCAACTTCCTGGTAGCCCTCGATTTCCAGCGCTTGGCTCCAGAGGCATTCAAGCGGCTCGACCGGGCCGGTGGTACGTATGAAATGCTCGCCGCCCCCAGCGCCCTGCCGGGAGGAATGCTCACGCAGCATGGACGGTCCAACTTCATCGAGATCGAGCGACAGGCCGAACGACTCTTCACCATGCCGTCCGACCGGACCGACCAGCTTCGCAAAGACACGTCCCAATCGCCCGAGTGCCTTCTCGTGCCTCCGGTTCGTCGGGCCACCTTCCTCGCCTATGCCGATGCTCTTTCATCCGCCAACCGGCGCACGTTCGTGGCGGCAGCCCGCACGCCTTTTGAGTGTGCCTTCCTGATCAACATGCTCTACCGCGCTGACTCGGCCGAGTTTGTCGATCAGCAGTGCGAGGTGCTGCGTCGGTTCGACCGGCTCACGCCACATGGATCCGTGGAGGAGCTCATGGGCGTGCTGTTCTATCGTGGCCATTCCTTCGCAGCCATCGAGTGGGCCGACCGGTTTCAGCCTCGGCTGGTCGCCGATGCGACAGTCCTCCCGGGAGAAAATGCCGAGGCCTTCCTTGCGGCGTCCAGGAAGGCACACGCACTTTTCGACCGCGATCAGTACGACGTCACGTTCACCCTTCGTGACTCCCTCGACCGGGGCGTGTTTGATTGTGTGCGGCTGACGGATGCCACTCTGAGCTTGTATCGCAACTCCGGTCGATCCGGCATCGGGCATGTGCGGTGGTCGGCAGGCACGCATGGCCACTCCGTCGCGGCCTCGTGCGACGCCGATCCTGATTCACCCGTGATCGTCGCCGATCCGTTGGCGGATCACGACGCGCCGCACGCCTGGCCCGAAGCGTATTTCACCGGTGCCACCTGGCCCGAGGTCAACCGTGACTACCCCAAGCCCTACACGTCCGAGCTCTACGTCCGGGGCATCGATCAGTATGTCTGGGCTGCCGGGTATGTGATTCGAGGGGAAAACGCCGGGCGCTACAGCGAAGCCGTCATCCCATACCTTGCCCGATTCCAGGCCGGGGGCACCCGCCAGCGGTTTCCGGGCCCCTATCCCGACTACTGACGACCCACCGAAAAAACCAGAAACCCGCGGGCGTCACCGGGACGAACCGCGGGTTTCTCGGGTGTTGAGGCAGGCATGGGCCGTGCCGGAGTGGGCGATATAGGACTCGAACCTATGACCCCCAGCTTGTCGAGCTGGTGCTCTAACCAACTGAGCTAATCGCCCGGCGGATCGACAGGGAGAGTCTCGCGCGTGATTGGGTGCCAGTCAAGCGACAGGGCCCCCTGCCGAAAAACACCGCGTGTCCGGCTGCGGGCCCTCGCCCCGGTCGGCTTGCCCCGGCCGCTGATCGACCGCTAGGCTGCGCGATCCTGTTGCCTTCCGGCCATTCCCCTCCCATCGTCATCACCATGCCCCACGTTCGCCTTCCCGACGGTTCCATCCACGAGTTTCCTCCGGCCGCTCGGGTGGCCGAAGCCCTTCAGGCGGTTGGCGGCACGGCGAAGAAGCGACCGATCGCCGCGGTCCTCGCCGGAAAGACCGTCGGCCTCGATGCCACGCTGCCTGCCGAAGGCACGGTCGACCTCGAGCCGCTCTCTGCCGGCGATCCACGAGCCCTCCCGGTGATGCGGCACTCGGCGGCCCACGTCATGGCCAGGGCTGTGATGCGTCTCTTCGAGGGGGTGGAGTTGGCGTTTGGTCCCACGGTGGGCGAAGGCTTTTACTACGACATGCGGGCGAGCCGACCGATCACCGACGACGACCTGCCGGCCATCGAGGCCGAGATGAAGCGGATCGTCGAAGCGGACGAGGCCTTCGAGCGGGTCGAGGTGCCTCGAGACAAGGCGGTGGAGATCGTCCGAGGCCTCAACCAGCCCCTCAAGGCAGAGCACATCGCCACGGGGCTCTCCGAGCATCCATCGCTCTCCTTCTATCGTCAGGGCGAGTTTGTCGACCTCTGCCGTGGCCCCCACGTGCCGAGTCCGGGCTGCATCGGCGCCTTCAAGCTCACCAACATCGCCGGCGCCTACTGGAAGGGCGATTCCAACAACGCCCAGCTTCAACGGCTCTACGGAACCGCCTGGTTTTCCCAGGCCGATCTCGACGCCCACCTTGCAGCGCTCGAGGAGGCCCGGCGCCGGGATCACCGCGTGCTCGGCAAGCAGCTCGATCTGTTCACCACCAGCCCGCTTGTCGGATCGGGTCTCGTGCTCTGGATGCCGAAAGGGGCCGTGCTGCGGGGGACGCTCGAGGGATTCGTGCGCGAGGAGCTCGCAGCCCGTGGCTATCAGCCTGTCTACACGCCCCATATCGGCAAGGTGGACCTCTACAAGATCTCGGGCCACTACCCCTACTACGCCGACAGCCAGTTCAAGCCCATCGTGATGAACGAGGACGAGCAGTATCTGCTCAAGCCGATGAACTGCCCGCATCACACGATGATCTACAAGGCCCGTCCCCACAGCTACAAGGACCTTCCACTCCGGCTGGCGGAGTTTGGCACGGTCTACCGCTACGAGCAGTCGGGGGAACTTGGCGGCATGACCCGCGTTCGCGGGTTTACGCAGGACGACGCCCACATTTTCTGCACCCACGAACAGGTGGAGCAGGAGGTCGAGGGATGTATCGACTTCACGTTGAAGGTGCTCGAAAGCCTCGCCTTCGACAACTTCCGCGTTCGGCTCGGGTTCCGCGATCCGTCGAGTGACAAATACGTCGGCCCTCCGGAGCGATGGAACGAAGCCGAGGCGGCGATCGAGCGGGTGGCCAGGCGAATGAACTTGCCGGGCTGCGAACCGGAACCGGGTGAAGCGGCGTTTTACGGTCCCAAGATCGACTTCGTGGTCAACGACTCGCTCGGACGCGAATGGCAACTCGGCACGGTGCAGCTCGACTACAACCTCCCGAGTGCGGAGCGGTTCGATCTTGAATACATCGGTGCGGATAATGCCAAGCACCAGCCGGTGATGATTCATCGCGCCCCGCTGGGCAGCCTGGAGCGATTTGTCGGCGTGCTGATCGAGCATTTCGCCGGAGCGTTTCCCCTGTGGCTGGCGCCGGAGCAGGTGCGCGTGATTCCCGTGAGCGAAAAGAGCGAGGCCTATGCCCAGCAGGTGAAGGCACGGCTCGAGGCCGCCGGGCTGCGGGCGAGCATCGACCTCGCCGCCGAGAAGCTCGGTGCAAAAATCCGCACCGCCCAGCTCGAACTGATCCCGATGATGGTGGTCTGCGGCCCTCGGGACGAGGCGGCGGGGACCGTGAGCCTCCGCGACCGGGTGGACGGTGACCTCGGGGCCATGAGCCTCGATGATGCTGTCGAACGTCTCCGCGACGAAAACACCCGCCGCGCCGTTCGACACAAGCCAAAACCACTGTCGATTGGCGGAAGCCTGTCTCAGTCGGCGGACTACTGATCCCATGCCTCGCTTCATCGTCCTGGAGCATCGCGACGCCCCGGACGACCCGCAGGGGCTGCACTTCGACCTCCTTCTCGAAGAGGGCCAGGCCTGCCGGACATGGCGGCTCTCGGCACTTCCCATGCCCGACGGCCAGTCGGTCGGTGCCGTGGAAATCGCCCCCCATCGACTGTCCTGGCTGACCCATGTCTCCGGCGCGGTCTCTGGCGGCCGGGGCGAGGCCACCCGCGTGGCTACCGGGACGTTTGAGCGATTCGATGCCCCGTCCCCGCACGACCATGACCGTGTGCTCGTGGATCTCGCCGTGACCTCAGACACGCTGTCGTGGCCGAAAGCCCCCACGATCCGGCTTGTTTTTTCACGAACCGACGCGCCGCAAACCTGGCGCGTGACAGCCTCCGCGCCCTGATTCGCCGTTTGTGCGAATCGCCGCCTCCATCCCAGCTTCGCGTTTCGCATTCCTTGCGAAACGCCTCACCGGCCTTGTGAGACCCCGTGAGACTCGTGCCGGCTCGAGGGGTTTTTGGTTGGGAAATCGAATTGCGTAGTGCGCCAGCGCAGTACTGAATTCAGCAGAAAAAAAGGGTTTCTGCGGCGTTCCCGCCCAAACGCGAGGTCGTAATCCCAGTGGGTCGTTCACGTTTGGCACGGCCTGTGCATTTCCAAGAGGTGTCGGGGGGTGTGAAGTCCCCTGATCCAACTCGCTGCTTGGAGATACACCCATGTCGCTTCGTTCATTTGCCGCTTCGGCAGGTTTCGCCGCCTTGGCGATCGGTTTTGTGATCTCGTCCGCTGCCTCCGCCGCGCTGTTTGATCAGCCGTCGACGTCGAGCAGCACCAACCTTATTTCGGGCACCACGCCCAGCGGCCTGACGTGGGCAGCCGTTGCTTCGGGCACGGCCCTCCCGATCCGCTCCACGAACACCGCCGCCAACGGTGCCCCCGGTGCCGTGGCCTACTACAACGTGGACACAGGACAGCTGCAGATCGATCCCAAGGGCTGGGATCTCTCGCTGTTCAACTTCACCTACACCACCGGCACCGTGAACGTGCTGCCTGGTGCGGCCGGCCCGCTCCTCTATGCGTCGGGCACCTCGCCCGTCAGTGCCACGGTGTCGGGCGCCACGGGTGTGGCTAACCAGCTGACCCTGCCCGCCGGCACGTGGGGCGGCGGTATCACCGTCTCCAAGGCCCGCGTCGGTGCCGCGGTGAGCCTGATCGCCAGCCCGACCCTCGCCACGAGCTACGACCCGGGCAACGGTGCGGCCAACGGCACCTCGCCCTACTCGACGAACACCATCGGCACCCCGTCCGTGCCTGGCTGGTTCAACCAGCCGTGGTCTTTCCCGTGGGCTGGTGACGCCGCTGGGAGTGCAGTCGGCCTCATCGACTCGGGCAGTCTCGCGGTCGTCGGAGCCAACACGCAGAACTGGAAGGTGTTCGGTGTGACGGGCAACGCCAACGCCAACATCCTCGGCTTCGGCAACTACGCCCACGTGTTCCAGTACACGATCAACGGAACGCAGGGCAACCAGGTCGGTGCGGTGATCCCGGTCACGGCCGTCCCCGAGCCTCCGACCGTCGCTCTGGCTGGAATCAGTGTCTTCGCGGCCGGCATGGGACTCTTCCGCCGCCGCACCGAGTCGTCAACCCACGACGCCGGTGACGACGACGCGGATGCCGCGACATCGTAAGACTCGACAATCCAACGGTCGGGCCGGAAGCAGCGAGCCGGCCCGACGGTAAACTGGGGCGGCAGGTCGGAAACGGCCTGCCGCCCCTTGTTTTTGATCCACGCCACGCGACTGTGTGCCTGGCTGAACTCGTCGCCTTTCCCGTTCTGGTGCTCCGCATGACGCCCCGTGAAGTCCTGGCCCTCTGTCGCGAGAAAGAGGTCAAGGCCGTCGATCTCCGCTTCACCGATTTTCTGGGTGCCTGGCAGCACTTCACCATCCCGGTCGCCAAGCTCGAGGAAGACACGTTTTCCGATGGGCTCGGCTTCGATGGATCGAGCATCCGAGGCTGGCAGGCGATCAACGAGAGCGACATGCTCCTTGTGCCCGTCGCCGACACCGCCTTCGTCGACCCATTCGCGACGACGCCCACGCTCGTGATGATCTGCATGGTGCAGGACCCGATCACACGGGAGGATTACTCCCGCGATCCACGTAATATTGCCCGGAAGGCGGTCCACTATCTGACGAGCACGGGCATCGCCGACACCTGCTTCATCGGCCCGGAAGCAGAGTTTTTCGTGTTTGATGACGTGCGATTCGACCAGAACGCCCACGAGGGCTACTTCCATCTCGACAGCGTCGAGGCTGAATGGAACCGCGGCCGAAGCGAGGGCCCAAACCTCGGCTACAAGCTTCGGCACAAGGAAGGGTATTTCCCATGCCCGCCGTCAGACCAGCTGGCCGACCTGCGGACCGACATGATGCAGACGATGATCCAGTGCGGGATCGATGTCGAGGCACAACATCACGAGGTGGCCACCGCGGGCCAGTGCGAGATCGACATGCGGTTTCAGGATCTGATCCGCATCGCCGACCAGATGTGCCTCTACAAGTATGTGGTGCGCAACGTCGCCCGCCGTCATGGCAAGACCGCCACCTTCATGCCAAAGCCGATCTACGGCGACAACGGCTCGGGCATGCACACCCACCTTTCCCTCTGGAAGGATGGCCAGCCGCTGTTTGCTGGCACGGGCTACGCCGGCCTCTCGGACATGGCCCTTCACGCGATCGGCGGCATTCTCCGGCACGCGCCGGCACTCCTCGCGATCACGAATCCCACGACCAACAGCTACAAGCGGCTCGTTCCAGGCTACGAGGCACCGGTCAATCTCGCCTATTCGCAGCGAAACCGTTCAGCGAGCTGTCGGATTCCGATGTACTCCGCCAACCCGAAGACGAAACGGGTGGAGTTCCGCTGTCCCGATCCGACGTGCAATCCGTATCTCGCCTTTTCCGCGATCCTGATGGCGGCGATCGACGGCATTCAAAACAAGACGCATCCAGGCGACCCGCTCGATCGCGACATTTACGACATGCCTCCCGAAGAGCTGGCCGATGTGCCCAAGGCGCCGGCGTCGCTCGACGAGGCGTGTGATGCGCTCGAGCGGGACCACGATTTCCTGCTTCGAGGCGACGTTTTTACCGACGATGTGATCGCCACGTGGCTTCGATGGAAGCGGCAGCGGGAGATCGACCCGATGCGGCTTCGCCCGCATCCGTATGAGTTTTGTCTCTATTTTGACGCGTGAACGGCCCTCCATGGCCCGTGCACGCTCGGGCCGACGGTGACTTCATCACCGCCGGCTGCCATCCCATCCTGGGATGGGTTTGACGCGTGAACGGCCCTCCATGGCCCGTGCACGCTCGGGCCGACGGTGACTTCATCACCGCCGGCTGCCATCCCATCCTGGGATGGGTTTGACGCGTGAACGGCCCTCCATGGCCCGTGCACGCTCGGGCCGACGGTGACTTCATCACTGCCGGCTGCCATCCCATCCTGGGATGGGTTTGACGCGTGAACGGCCCTCAAGCTCGAGGCGCCAAACACGCCGGGCGTTTCACCACGCCGGTCCCACGGCTCACGCCGTTGGGCTTCCACGGAGCAGCATGCAATGCGTACCCGTCCAAGCCCAAGGCCGTCAGGCCTGGGACACGCGATGCAACTCCATCCGACCCAGTTGGGCCGCCACGTGCCATGCGTCCACGCGCCAAACACGCCGCGCGTTTCACCGCGCCGGTCCCACGGCTCACGCCGTTGGGCTTCCACGGGCACCCGAAGCACCGCCCCGCCCAGCCCCGCCGTGTGACGAGCGAGGGGTTGCCCACGCCCCGGGAGACGGCGTCAGTGGCGAGCGGAGCCAGGATGGCGGAGCGAAGCCAATGCCGAGCGAGCCAAAGGGCATGGATGCCCGACGCGAGCGTCCGGCGACGGGGTGTGGGC
>Ga0208783_10000140_pt1 | contig 42208 bp, 52 predicted proteins | sample DEB19_08_DNA_2_FD_184529 | JGI IMG/M metagenome (GOLD analysis project Ga0208783, IMG submission 184529) | Aqueous microbial communities from the Delaware River and Bay under freshwater to marine salinity gradient to study organic matter... | ecosystem: Environmental > Aquatic > Marine >... | reverse complement strand
TGGGTTCAGAACGTCGTGAGACAGTTCGGTCCATATCCGGTGTAGGCGTTAGAATATTGAGAGGAGCCTTCTTTAGTACGAGAGGACCGAGAAGGACATACCTCTGGTGTACCAGTTATCGTGCCAATGGTAAACGCTGGGTAGCTATGTATGGAGTGGATAACCGCTGAAAGCATCTAAGTGGGAAGCCCACCTCAAGATGAGTATTCTCATCACATAAGTGAGTAAGGTCACGGTAAGACTAACCGTTTGATAGGCATTAAGTGTAAATGCAGTAATGTATGTGCTGAGATGTCCTAATAGACCGAGGACTTGAATTTTTTTGAAAAATATTATAGATTTTTATTAAAAATCTATAATATTTTTGGCTTTGGTGTTTTTAGTGTAATATACGGAACCACGCTGATCCATCTCGAACTCAGTTGTGAAACGTTATAAATCGACGACAATACTTGGAGGGGGACCTCCTGGGAAGATAGTTCAATGCCAAAGTTTTATCAATTTTATCATCTCAAATAAAATGTCTGTTCAACTTAAAGCTTAAAATAACTAAAAAAATTTGTATTATAATTTAAACCTTTAAAATTTTAAAGGTTTAAATTATAAAAAACTAACCATTAATAGCCGGAGCTGTGAAAGCTACTGGTAATACATCACCTGAAGCTAAATCTAATGGGAAGTTGTGAGCATTACGTTCATGCATTACTTCAATACCTAAATCAGCACGGTTGATGATATCAGCCCATGTATTAATAACACGACCTTGAGAATCTACAACTGATTGGTTGAAGTTGAAACCATTAAGGTTGAACGCCATTGTACTAATACCCATAGCTGTTAACCAAATACCTACAACTGGCCATAAAGCTAAGAAGAAGTGTAAAGCACGAGAGTTATTGAATGAAGCATATTGGAAGATTAAACGACCAAAGTAACCGTGTGCTGCTACGATGTTGTAAGTTTCTTCTTCTTGACCAAATTTGTAACCGTAGTTAGTTGATTCGTTTTCAGTAGTTTCACGGATTAAACTAGAAGTTACTAGTGAACCGTGCATAGCACTGAATAAAGAACCACCAAAAACACCTGCAACACCAGCCATATGGAATGGGTGCATTAAAATGTTGTGCTCAGCTTGGAATACTAACATGAAGTTGAAAGTACCAGAGATACCTAAAGGCATACCATCAGAGAAAGAACCTTGTCCAATTGGGTATACTAAGAATACTGCACTAGCTGCTGCTACAGGAGCAGAGAATGCTACGAAGATCCAAGGACGCATACCTAAACGGTAGCTTAATTCCCACTCACGACCCATATAAGATGCAACACCTAATAAGAAGTGACAAACGATTAATTGGTAAGGACCACCGTTGTATAACCACTCATCAATTGAAGCTGCTTCCCAAATTGGGTAGAAGTGCATACCAATTGCATTTGAACTAGGAATAATTGAACCTGTGATGATGTTGTTTCCGTATAATAATGAACCAGCTACTGGTTCACGGATACCGTCGATGTCTACTGGAGGAGCTGCAATAAAACCGATAATGAAACAAGATGTAGCTGTTAATAATGTAGGGAACATTAAACAACCAAACCAACCGATGTATAAACGGTTTTCAGTACTTGTAATCCAAGCGCAGAAGCGCTCCCATAATGATACGCCTTCGCGTCTTTCTAAAGTTGCTGTCATAAAATTTTTTTATAAATTTAATTCTTCCCAAGTTTAGTTACTTGTTGATATTAATTATAAGACGAATGAAAAAATTCGACTAGAAAATAATAAAATTTATTTATCTGGAGCTAAAGTTAGGTTAAAAAATTCAAAAAAACTATTGATTTAAACTATAATTTAAAATAGTTTTATATTAAAATTAAATAAAATTTATGTCGCATACAGTTAAAATTTACGATACTTGTATTGGTTGTACACAATGTGTACGAGCATGTCCAACAGATGTTTTAGAAATGGTTCCTTGGGATGGTTGTAAATCTGGACAAATTGCTTCTTCTCCACGTGTAGAAGATTGTGTCGGATGTAAACGTTGTGAAACAGCATGCCCGACAGATTTTCTAAGTGTTCGAGTTTATTTAGGTGCAGAGACAACAAGAAGTCTAGGTTTAGCATATTAATAAATTCTATATTATCTTGGTGTAAAAAAACATCAGTGCTTCTATCGCGCTGATGTTTTTTATGATAACCATCCATAACTATGTAATCCTTTTCCCAAAAAATTAACCCCCAAATAACAGATCCATATGACAAAAAAACCTACTGAACCTAAGATAGCAGTTTTTTTCCCTTCCCAACCTTTTGTAAGACGAGAATGTAAATATGTAGCAAAAATAAGCCAAGTAATTAGTGCCCATGTTTCTTTTGGATCCCAACTCCAATAGGACCCCCAAGCTTCGTTAGCCCAAACACCACCGGCTATAATTCCAATAGTCAAGAAAGGGAAACCTAACCCAATAATTCGATAACTCCAGTTATCTAAACTATATAATAACTTTAATTTACTAAACTCAGAAACTTCATCTGATGAAGAAAAAAGTTTAGCTTCATAATAGTCTAGTAATATATTAGATAGTGGTAAAGACGAACTTTCCATAAGCTTAAAATTTACTTCTTGATAATTTGATATTACTAGGAACAAAATACATAACAATGAACCAATAATCAAAGTAGCGTAACTTAGCATCATCATACTAACATGCATCATTAACCAATTTGATTGTAGAGCTGGTACTAATGGACTTGATTTTTGCATTTCTGTAGATAAAGTTAAATTTGCAAATCCGTTAACTAATAATGCAACAGGAATTAAGATTGCTCCAATTATTTTACTTTTAGTTCGAGATTCTATATATAAATATAATGTTAGTAACATACAAGTTAAAAAGAGCAATGATTCATATAAATTGCTTAATGGAAAATATCCTGCTACAATCCATCTTGAACAAAGAATAAAAAATAATAGAATATTAGCTATAAATGAACAGTAATTACCAATTTTTGATAAAATATTTGTTGAATTCAAAAATAAAAGGCTAATCCAATAAAAAATCATTGTAAGTAATAGGATACCAAAGACTATATTAGATAAAAAATTTTGAACATTATTCCAATCCATTAGTCATCTCCAATAAAGAGTATTTTACAATATACTATTTTACTAGAAATTAATATATTTAACGAACTAATTTCTTTTTTGATAATTATAAAATAAAATAAAATTTGAGATTGGTAAAAATAAAATTAAACTTAATTTTGATAAATTTTAAGTATCTTTATAAAAAATGAAAATAAAATCTGATAAAAAATTATATATATAGATATATAATTTTTTATCAGATTGAAACTTGCATAAAAATAGATAAATATCTTATATATTTATATAAATATATTCGAAATTAAACGTTTAAAAATATAAAAACTAAAAAAATCTTTAACATAACTTTATTTATAATTTTTAGGAATTTATTTTATTATGTCAGGAACAAAAAAATATGAAATGATGATTCTATTACGCGAAGAGTTTAATGATAGCGAATTAAAGGTTTGGGCATTTAATTATGCAAAAGCATTACAAAATTTAAGTGCATCCGAAATTTCAGTCATTTCGCGCGGCAAAAGAAATTTAGCTTATCTACTTAAAAACCAAAAAAAAGGTAATTTTATTCAAATTAATTTTTCTAGTATGCCTTATTTACTAAAAAGTTTTTCAAAAGATTTAAAGTTAGATAACAATGTGTTAAGATTTTTCATTCTTAAGAAAGATTCTTTAATTTAAAAGTTATATTAGTTGAAATTTTAATCAATATATAATAATATATATACAAGTTAATACATCCTCAGTAGCTCAGTGGTAGAGCAATCGGCTGTTAACCGATTGGTCGTAGGTTCAAATCCTACCTGGGGAGTATTTACTAAGACTAAAAAAAATGAAAGATAATTTGGATAAATTAGTAATTGGGAATAAAGAATTTAACTCTCGATTAATATTAGGGACTGGAAAATATAAAACAGTTGAGACAACAATAAACAGCATACTATCTAGTCAATGTGAAATAGTTACTGTAGCAGTTAGAAGATTACCTACTAATTTAGATTTTGACAATATAAATTTTTTAACTCGTTTAGATTGGAAAAATTTATGGTTGTTACCCAACACTGCAGGATCGCAAACTGCAGAGGAAGCTATTCGAATGGCTTTTTTAGGCCATGAGTTAGCTTGTCAGTTAGGCCAAGAAGATAATTTTTTCGTTAAACTAGAAGTAATTTCTGATCCAAAATACTTATTACCGGATCCTATCGGAACTCTTAAAGCAGCCGATTTTCTTGTAAAAAAAGGGTTTACTGTTTTACCGTATATTAATGCTGATCCAATTTTAGCTTTACATTTAGAAGATTTAGGTTGTGCAACAGTAATGCCATTAGCTTCACCAATTGGATCTGGACAGGGTTTAAAAAATTTAACCAATATTGAAATTATAATTGAAAATTCTAATATTCCTGTAATCATTGATGCAGGTATTCGAACACCAAGTGATACAACAATTGCGATGGAGTTAGGCGCAGATGCTGTTTTACTCAATACAGCAGTAGCACAATCTCAAACTCCGGAAAAAATGGCATATGCCATGAAATTAGCAGTCGAATCTGGTCGTATAGGTTATTTATCAGGATTAATGAGAAAAAAACAATATGCAATTCCAACCTCTCCTTTTAATCAAATAAGTAAACTATCCAACTATGAATTTTAGTTCAAATGACTTTAAATATTTTTAAAGTCATTTACAGTTAATATTTTGTTGTTACTTCAATTTTTTTTTCATCTCTACGAAGTTTAGGATCTACTCGACTATAATCAACATTTACTATAATATTATCTTCTAAATCAGCATCAATTATAATTTTTGTTTTTGGATATAATGATTTCGACAAGAATTCTTGAGCTAAATTATCCTCTAATAATCTCATGACTGCACGTCGTAAAGGACGAGCTCCATAAATTGGATCAAATCCTTGTTCAACTAAGATATTCTTAACGGCATTTCGAACATCTAGTTCTATTTCTTTTTCTTTCATTCTATCTTGTAATTGTTTTATCATAATTTCAGAAATTTGTTTAACATCATTTTTTGTTAAATGACTAAAAACAATAATTTCATCTAAACGATTTAAAAATTCAGGTCTAAAATATTTTTTTAATTCTTCATTCACTAAAAAAGATATTCTTTTATAAATATTTGGATCCATAACTGGATCTGAAGAATATGATAAAAAATCTGAATTAATATCTAAACTACTTTTAGTTGATTTTCTAGACTGAATTCCACTTTCTTTTTCAATGATTTTTGCACCAACATTTGATGTCATTATTATTAATGTATTTTTGAAGTCAATTGTTCGACCTTTTGAATCTGTTAATCTACCATCATCTAATATTTGTAATAATAAATTAAAAACATCAGGATGTGCTTTTTCAACTTCATCAAATAAAACAACTGTATATGGTTTACTTCTTACGGCTTCTGTTAATTGACCTCCTTCACTATATCCAACATAGCCTGGCGGAGAACCTATTAATTTAGCAACAGTATGTTTTTCCATATATTCTGACATGTCTAGTCTTATCATTGTTTCTTCACTACCGAACATATAAGATGCTAATGCTTTAGTCAATTCTGTTTTTCCAACACCAGTTGGACCAGCAAAAATAAAACTAGCAATTGGTCTATTCGGATTTCTTAGACCAACTCGAGCACGTCGAATAGCCTTTGAAACAGCTTCTATAGCTTGATGTTGGCCTATAATTCGTTGATGGATAGTTTCTTCCATATTCAGTAACTTTTTAGACTCTGTCTCAGAAATCTTAGTAATTGGAATTCCAGTCCAACCAGAAATTACTTCTGCAATGTCTTCTTCCATCACCATATCAACATGTGTTCTTTTTAGACCTGATTTTTCATTAATTTGTAAAGCTTGTTTCATTACTTGAATTTGGATTCTTACCTCCATTTCATAATCTAAAAGCTGTGAAGCAGTTTCAAAATCTTGTTCTCGAACCGCAATATCTTTTTCTGTAAGTGTTTCTTGCAATTCATTTAATAATAATAAAATACCTTCAGGTAAACGTTTATTTTCTAATCGAACACGTGATCCTGCTTCATCTAAAACATCAATTGCTTTATCTGGTAAATATCGATCGGCTATATATTTATCAGCAAGTATTGCTGCTTGTTCAATAGCATTATCATGATATGTTAGAGTATGATGACGTTCAAATTTTGATCTTAATCCACGTAAGATATCAATTGTAACACCAATACTGGGTTCTTTTACGTGTACTGGTTGGAAACGACGCTCTAACGCAGCATCTCGTTCAATATATTTTCGATATTCTTCAACAGTTGTTGCTCCTATACATCTAAAACCACCTCGTGCTAAAGCAGGTTTTAAAATATTTGCTGCATCAACAGCTCCTTCTGCAGCTCCAGCACCAACCAACGTATGAATTTCATCTATTACTAAAATAATTGATGAATCATATTGAACTTCTTCAACAATTCTTTTTATTCTTTCTTCAAATTCACCTCGATATTTTGTTCCTGCTAGTATCGAACCTAGATCTAAAGACATTAATACATTACCTTCCAAGAAATTTGGAACATCTTGGGTTAAAATAAGTTGTGCAAGGCCTTCTGCTACAGCCGTTTTTCCAACTCCAGGTTCACCAATAAGAACAGGATTATTTTTACTACGTCTTGCTAATACTTTGATTACTTCAAATATTTCTTTATCTCTTCCAATAATTGGATCTAAACGACCTTCAACAGCTTCTTTTGTAATATTATCAGCATATTCATCTAGTGTTGGTGTTGAACTAGTTTCACCTTCTCTATCTAAAATTTTCTTTTCTGAATCTGATAATGGTCGTAAATGTTCTTCCTGATTTTCTTTTATAAGGGCTAAAGTTTTACTTCGTAATTGAATGATATCAACACCTAACTTCTCAATAGTTCGAATCGCAACACCATCTTCTTCTCCAATTAAGGCTAAAAGAATATGTTCAGTTCCTACATAATTTTGCCCAATATCTTTTCCTTCTTGAACAGCCATTTCTAAAACTCGTTTTGCTCTAGGAGTAAACGGAATTTCTGATGCAACAAAACCTGTTCCACGTCCTATGTATGTTTCAACTTCTTTGCGTGCTTTTTTTAAGGTTACACCTAAAGATCGTAAAGCCTTTGCTCCAACTCCTTGTCTTTGACCTACAATGCCTAAAAAAAGTTGTTCCGTTCCTACAAAATTATGACCCATTCTTCTAGCCTCTTCTTGTGATAGCATTATGACTTTAATAGCGCCCTCGGTAAATTTTTCAAACATCACCAGTTTCAAATTGATATCACACTGTAAAAATTCTATTCACAAATTCTAAAATTTTTTCAAGAAAAAGGTTATTGAAAATTAAAACAAATCAGATAATGATTGTTTTTAAATCTTGAGTTTATTATTATATAACTATTCTGTTAGAAGTGGCGGTATGGCCAAGTGGTAAGGCAGTGGATTGCAAATCCTCGATCCCCAGTTCGAATCTGGGTGCCGCCTAGAAATTTTTTATTAAACTATTGACTATGGTTATTTATTTTAGTATGTTTAAATCAAAGTAGTTCTACATCAATTGGGGATGTGGTGGAATTGGTAGACACGACGGACTTAAAATCCGTTGCCTAGTGATAGTGCGTGAGGGTTCAAGTCCCTCCGTCCCCATTTTATTTATAGATATTCGGGATTTGTTACTTTTTTTAATTGGAATTTTGTTTATATATAACTCGTATTCTATTATAAGTTATTCTAGGGATTTTAATGTTTTCTTATATGTATTGTCATGCGTGGTTATTTTAAATTAGTAATTGACATAACCAGTTCATTCAAAATAATGATACTTTAACTGAAATATCATTATCTTGAAAATATTTTTATACGTACTCTTTTAATATTATTTAATCTATAATCAATGCATTTTAATTAGAATTCATATTAAGAAATACAAATTTTATACAATACACCAGGTGGTAAATCTGATTGTGTTAATAAATCAAAAATGTTTATTGTGGAATCATAATAAATTTCTAAAATTCTTTTATGTATTCTAATTTCAAAATGTTCTCTTGAATCTTTATCAACATGTGGAGATCTTAAAACACAATAAATTCGCTTATTTGTTGGTAACGAAACAACTCCTAAATTATTGAAATCAATATTTTGCATAAGATTAACTATTTTCTGGCATGATGAAGTCAAAAGTTCATGATTGAAAGATTCTAACTTTACACGAATTTTTTCTTTCGTTTTTATTATCATAAATTATTATATTATTTTATTTTAGAATTTTTGAAACTACACCTGCTCCAATAGTCCGTCCTCCTTCACGAACTGCAAATCTCATACCTTCTTCAATAGCTACTGGGTAAATTAATTCAGCTGTCATTTTAATTCTATCACCTGGCATAACCATTTCTACAATATCTCCATCATCCGATGTAAATTGTGTGATAGCTCCAGTAACATCCGTTGTTCTTAAATAAAATTGAGGTCGATATCCTGAAAAGAATGGAGTATGGCGACCACCTTCTTCTTTTGTCAAAACATAAACTTCTGCCTCGAAATTTGTATGCGGTGTAATTGTACCAGGTTTAGATAAAACCATACCCCTTTCAATTTCTTCTCGAGTAACACCACGTAATAGAATACCGACATTATCACCAGCATAACCTTCATCTAAAGTCTTCTGGAACATTTCAATACCAGTAATTGTTGTTGTTTTTGTCGCATCTGATAAACCCACAATTTCAACGTTTTCTCCAACTTTAACAACACCTCGTTCAATACGACCTGTAGCAACTGTACCTCGACCTGTGATTGAAAAAACATCTTCTATGGCCATTAAAAAAGTTTTCTCAATATCCCGCTCTGGTGTTGGTATATATTCATCAACAGCGTCCATCAATGCATAAATCTTATCTACCCATGGATTTTCGCCACGTTTAATTTCTGGATTAGCAGAAATAGCTTCAAGAGCTTGTAAAGCTGATCCTGGACAAATTGGAATATCATCTCCAGGGAAATCATAAGCTGATAATAATTCTCGAACTTCTAATTCTACTAATTCTAATAATTCAGGATCATCGACTTGGTCTTCTTTATTAAGGAAAACAACAATATCTGGTACTCCTACTTGTTTCGATAATAAAATATGTTCGCGAGTCTGCGGCATTGGTCCGTCAGCAGCTGATACAACCAAAATAGCCCCATCCATTTGTGCAGCACCTGTGATCATGTTTTTTACATAGTCAGCATGACCTGGACAATCTACATGCGCATAGTGACGCGTTTCTGTTTCATATTCAACATGTGCTGTATTAATAGTAATACCACGAGCACGTTCTTCAGGAGCTGCGTCAATATCAGCATAACTTTTAGATACAGCTGTCCCTGATAAAGCTAAAGTAGCTGTGATTGCTGCTGTCAATGTCGTTTTTCCATGATCTACGTGTCCAATAGTACCAATATTTACATGTGGTTTTGTACGTTCAAATTTTTCGCGTGCCATTTTTTAAATTCCTTAAAATTATTATATTTTTATTTAAATTTTTAAAGCTTTTAGCGAGAATATCGATTTTCTAATATTTAAAATGAGCAAAGGCTTTATTAGCTTCTGCCATTCTATGAGTTTCTTCTTTTTTCTTTATAGTATTACCGATTTCATTTGCAGTGTCAATTATTTCACTTGCTAGTTTTATTGACATTGTTCTTCCTACCCTTTGGCGAGCATATTGTATTATCCATCTTAGAGATAAATTTGTTGCTCGAAAACCACTCACTTCGACAGGTACTTGATATGTCGATCCGCCAATTCTTCGAGCTTTTACTTCAACAACTGGACTTGCATTTTTAATAGCTTTTTCAAATATAAATAATGGATCTTGATTTGTTTTTGTACGAATTATTTCAAATGCAGTAAAAACAATATTTTGAGCTAAATTTTTTTTTCCTGATTTTAAAATTCTTGTAATCAAAAGACTAACCAAATAACTGTTATAAACAGGATCTGCTTCAGGAAATCTTTTTTTGGCTACATTTCTACGAGACATAATATAAAACTTTGTAAATGAATAAATGTTATTTTTTAAGATTTTATAAAGTTAAACTGATTTTTTATTTATCACCTTTTGGTTTTTTGACACCATATTTTGAACGACCTTGAGTTCGATTTTTAACACCTCCACTATCTAATGCGCCTCTAACAATATGATATCGAACTCCTGGTAGATCTTTTACACGACCTCCACGAATTAAAACTACTGAATGTTCTTGTAAATTATGACCAATTCCTGGAATATAAGCTGTAACTTCAAAACCTGATGTTAATCGAACTCGAGCAACTTTTCGAATAGCAGAATTTGGTTTTTTAGGTGTTGTCGTATAAACTCTAGTACATACACCTCTTCGTTGCGGACAACTTACTAAAGCTGGACATTTTGTCTTTTTATTTATTTTAATACGTCTTAAACGAACAAGTTGTTGAATAGTTGGCATATATTTTAAAAATTTTTAATGTTTAAATTGAAATTTTCTTATTTTTCAGTTAAATTTAATCCATATTTTTTTATAAATCTCTCCACACGACCTTCACTATCAATAAGGGTTTGAGAATCAGTATAAAACGGATGTTTTTTTAACCAAACATCTACGTTTATTTCTTGTTTTGTAGAACCTACGTAACAAATAAGCTTCCCATCACAGAATACAGGAGTATTTGAAAACCAGGTTGGATGAATTTCAGATTTTGGCATATGTTTTCTTTAATGTTTTAATTACTATCGTTTTGAATATTGCGGCGCTTTTCTAGCTTTTCGTAATCCATATTTTTTACGTTCTTTGATTCTCGCATCTCTTGTTAAAAATCCATATGGTTTTAATGTTGAACGACTCTCTTTTTCTATTTTACAAATAAGTCTAGCAACTCCTAATTGGATTGCATCTGTTTGACCTGTCAAACCGCCACCTCTAACTAATGCTACAATATCAAATTGTTTTTCCAATTTTAATTTTTTTAAAGGAGCCAAAATATTATTTAAATATGTCGTGTTAGATTGCAAATATTTTTCACCAGAAATTTTATTGATAACTATTGTACCGTTACCGGGATAAAGAAAAACTCTAGCGACCGCCTGTTTTCTTCTACCAATTCCGATTTTTTCTTTTTTCATCATATATCCAAATTTAATATTTATAAAATTTTTAATGTTAACATTTCTTAATACTTTTTTTACCCTTCAAATAAAACAGGATTTTGTGCTAAATGAGGATGTTCTGAATAATCGTATATCCGTAATCGTTTTGGAATTGTAAGACGTAAACCTTTTGGTAACATATTTTTTACTGTATCTTCTATAACTTTTCTCGGAATACGATTAACTAATTTTTTTAAAGAACTTCCTGGCCTTCCTGGTGAATAGACATGATATTTTATTTTTAAAGGATCAGAAATTATTTTTTCTGCATTGATTACAATTAAACAATCTCCCATATCAACTGAAGGATGATAATCTGGTTTATGTTTTCCTTGCAGAATCGTGGAAATAACAGTTGCAATTCGACCTACAGGTTTGTTCGTTGCATCAATAATATACCATTTTTTTGTACTATAGTTTGATGTTGGTATAAATGTATCATTCATAAATTTTATTATTTATTAAAACATTAAATTAATTATTTTAAAATTATTCCTAATTTATTTTTAAGTTTCATAAAAACTTCGTCAGCAGACTTTCGACCAAAGTTCTTAAGTTTTTGTAATTTTTCGGGTGAATAATTTAATAAATCTCCAATTGTATTTATTTGAGCTCGTTTTAAGCAGTTATAAGCTCGAACTGAGAGTTGTAATTCTTCAATCGCAATATTAGTATATGGATCTTTAGAAATTGATAAAGTATTATTATTTGAATTGCTTATATTTTCTGTTAATTTGTTTTCAATTATTGAGTTAAAGAACGTGCAAATAAATTTAGATGCCTCCCAAATAGCATCTTTTGGTGTAATACTTCCATCAGTCCATACATCAATTAATAATCGCTCTGTTACAAAATTAGAATTTTCATAAACATTTTCGATTTTAAAATCTACCTTTTGAACAGGCATAAAAACAGCATCTATTTGTAAAAAATCATTTGATCTATCTTGAAAGATTTGTCCTGCTAATTTATAGCCTGTTCCATATTCTATTTTTAATTCGATTTCAAGAAAATTATTACTAGTAATTGTTGCAATATAATGATTAGGGTTTACAACTTCTAAATCAGAAGGTAAATCAATTAAATTTGCTGTAATAACAGCAGGACCTTGAATTTTTAATCTTCCGTATTTACATTCTTGTTTTTTACTACGAAAAACAACTCCTTTTAAATTTAATAATATTTCAAGAATATCTTCTCTAACACCTGTTATTATTGAAAATTCATCTTTAATACCAGCAATACGAATAGCTGTTATACTTATTCCCCCTAAATCACTTAATAGAACTCTACGTAATAAATTTCCAATAGTTATACCTTGTCCAACACGTAGTGAATTAATCAAAAATTGTCCATATAAAATACCCGATTCAGTTTTTTCTGACTTTAGACATTTGATATACGGAAATAACATATTTTATAATTTAGTTATAATATTTCAAAAATAGTTTAAACTCGACGTCGTTTTGGTGGACGACATCCATTATGTGGCACTGGTGTTATATCTTGAATTGAAGTAATTTCAAAACCAGCTCCTTGTATAGATCTAATAGCTGTTTCACGCCCTGATCCTTGACCTTTTACTAAAATATCAACACTTTTTAAACCATAACTTATAGCTTGAATTGCTGCGTTTTCTGCAGCTGTTTGAGCAGCAAAAGGTGTTCCTTTTCGCGCTCCTTTAAAACCTGAACTTCCTGCGGATGCCCATGATATAGTATCACCAGTTAAAGTTGTTATAGTTACAATAGTGTTATTAAACGTTGATTGAATATGAACAGTTCCTAATGTTAAACTATTTTTTTCTCTTTTTGATGTTGTTTTTCGTATTCTTTGTACCATAAAGATTAATTATTAATAAATTTTTATTTAAAAAAATGTATAAATTTATTTTTTCTTTGCAGAAACTGTTTTTTTACCACCTCGTCGTGTTCGAGCATTTGTTCTTGTTCGTTGGCCACGAACCGGTAGACTTGTTCTATGACGTTTTCCACGAAAACAGTTAATTTCAATTAATCGCTTAACATTTAAACCATTAAATCTTCGTAAATCTCCTTCAAGTTTTAAATCCATTTGTTCTAAAATATCACGTATAACAATAATTTCATCAGTTGTTAAATTTTCTGTTCTTGTATCAGGGTTTATTTTTGCTATTTCAATTATTTTAGTTGCAGATGTTAAACCAATACCATGTATATAAGTTAATGCATATATAATTTTCTTTTTTTTCGGTAAATCAATACCAACAAATCTTACCACTTTAAAAACTCCTTATAATTGTTAACCTTGACGTTGTTTATGTTTAGAATTTTCACATATTACCATAACTTTACCATGTCGTTTAATAATACGACATTTATCACACATTTTTTTGACCGAAGGACGAACTTTCATGAGAGTTAATTAATTAGTTAAAAAGTAAATTTTTTTAATTGAACATATTATTATATATATTTGAAAGTAAAATACTTCTAATTTCTCTTGATAAATCCAGTATTACACCAACCAAAATTAATAAAGATGTTGTTCCTAAACCATTAAAGGTTGAAACTTGTAAAATAATTTCAATTATGTTTGGAAATGTAGCTAAAAATCCTAACATTAATGCACCTAAAAATGTCACACGTTTCATTACCTGTTTCAAATAATAGGTTGTAGCTATACCTGGACGTATTCCAGGTATACTGACCGACATTTTTTGTAATTCACTTGCAATGTCTTTTGGATTAAGAATAATATTTGAATAAAATGAACTAAATAGTATTATTAAACTAAAATAACTTACCCAATAAAAAATTTTAGATGATCCTATAAATGACGGAAGTGTCATTATAGGTAATAAACCTAAACTATTTATATAATTTGGAATAACTAATACAGCTGTTGTTAAAATAATTGGCATAACACCAGCTTGGTTAAACCTTAGAGGAATATAATTATTTTTTGGTAATTCAGAAAAAACTGGCGTTACTTGCGTTAGTTGTTTTGAAGAAATTAATGGAACAATTCTTATGCCTTCTTGTAATAAAACTATTCCATAGATAGCAATAAAGAAAAGTACACCGACTAAAAATAAAGAAGAAAAATCGTAATTTATCTCATTTTCTTCTAATAACTTTTTACTTAAATTGGGTAAACTTGCTATAATATTTGTATAAATTAGTAATGAAGCTCCATTTCCTAGTCCGTACTCAGTTATTAATTCACTTAACCATAAAACTATCATAGCACCTGTTGTTAACCAAAGAATTATTTCAAATGCAAGAAACAAATTCCAATCAAATAAAGCTCTTTTTAGATAAAAAGCAATACTAGTACTTTGAATAACAGCCCAACCTAAAGTAATAATTCGAGTTATTTTAGTTATAGTTCGACGCCCTTCACTTCCTCCTTCTTTTTGTAATTTGGCAAGCCCAGGGATTATACTAACTAGCAGTTGTATAAGTATAGAAGCATTTATATATGGAAATATATTCAAAGTAAATAAGCCAATTACGAAAACATCATTTCCAGCGAATGTACTTACTAAACTTTTTGTTATGGAATGTCTCTGAATATAGAAAGCTAGATGTCCATGATTTATTCCAGGGACGGGTAAAAACGTTCCAATACGAATAAAGATTAATATTCCTAACGTTATAAATAACCTTTTTAATAATAAATTTTTATCATTTGATTGATTCCTTTCTAGTTTCATTTTTTAATTTTTATAGTATAGAAAGTAATTATTTTGAAGAAAGATCACGCTTTTTAAAAACTTCTGATTTTGTTGTTAAATTTTTTAGTGTAGAAATTGAAGCACGAGCATTATTTAATAGATTATCTGATCCTAATTGTTTCGCAATGACATTTTTTATTCCTGCAACTTCTAGTACTGTTCGAACTGCTCCTCCTGCAATTACACCAGAACCTTCTATAGAAGGTCGCATAATTATTTTACAAGCTCCAAAATTTCCAACTACTTCATGTGGGATACTTAAAGTCTTTGTTAATGGAATTTTAATTAAGTTTTTTTTCCCATCTGTTTTTGCTTTTTTAAACGCATTAACAACATCGTCTGCTTTCGCGACTCCTACTCCAACTTGACCTTTTTCATCCCCGATAACAACAATTGCCCGAAAACTTAATTTTTTTCCACCTTTTGTTACTTTTGATACACGACTAATTTTTATTAGTCTTTCAACTAATCGTAACTCATTTAAATTTTCATTAGTTCTTGGAATTTTTTTTAATTTGTTTACTTGTTTAATGTCCGTATTAATCATAAAAATCTCAAAAAATATAATTTGATTTATTTTAAATTTTTTTTAAAATTGTAAACCTCCTGAACGAGCTGCATCTGCTAAAGCCTTGATTCTTCCATGATAAAGATAACGACCACGATCAAATACAATTTGTTTTATATTTTTCTCTAAACTTAATTTCGCCAATTTTTGTCCGATTAATTTTGAGGCTTCACATGTTCGACCATTTGAAACGAAAAGTTTTATATCTCTGTCTAATGTTGAACAAGAAACAATAGTATTGGAAGTAGTATCATCAATTATTTGAGCATATAAATTTTGGTTAGAACGATAAACAGATAATCTAGGTCTTTTTAAATTACCTTTTAATAAACCTCTTAAACTTTCGCGTTTCAACCTTTTATATTTTTCAGGTTTTAATTTTTTATTTTTATTTTTAAGTTTTAATAAAACTCTTTTTGAAAATTTCATAATTCTTTTTTTTCGTTTGATAAACTAAATATAATTAGAATTTATTTTTTCCCTGATTTGCCGGCTTTTCGTTTCACAATTTCGCCTTCATAAATTATCCCTTTACCTTTATAAGGTTCTGGGGGTCTCCATGACCGAATATTCGATGCAAATAAACCCAGGTTTTCTTTATCACATCCTTTTAAACTTAGTGTTGTATTTTGTGTAATTTCCACAGATATCTCATCGGGTATTACTATTTCTACTGGGTGACTATATCCTAAATTCAAAGTAAGAATCTTATTTTGAACAGATGCTCTATATCCTACACCTTTCAAAATTAAGGTAAGTTTGAATTGTTCAGAAACTCCGATAAACATATTATTTATCAATGTTCTATATAATCCATGTAAAGCACGGTTTGTTCGTGTTTGATCTTTTAAACCAACCATTAAAACACCATCGTTTTTTTTGATTTCAATAATATCTGGGATCGTTTTTTTTAATGTTCCGAATTTTCCTTTAACTGTAAGAACATTTTCATTTGAAACGAAATCAACATTTTCAGGTATTTTAATGGGTAATTTTCCAATACGTGACATATAAAATCTCCAATTACCAAATATAACATAAAACTTCACCACCAATACCAAGTTCTTTTGCTTTTAAGTTTGTCATTACTCCTTTTGATGTTGAAATAATAGCAACTCCTAGATTACCTAGAACTCTTGGTAAATTTTTAGAATCAGCATAAACACGTGAACCTGGTGTACTTATTCGTTGAATTTTACTAATAACAGGTTGTCTGACTTTTCCTTTATATTTTAAAAAAATAAGTATATATTTAAAAGAACCTTCATTATAAATTTTAAAATTTTTAATAAAACCTTCGTCTTTTAAAATTGAAGCAATAGCTAATGCCATTTTAGTTGCAGGAACTTGAACAATTTGATGTTTAACTAAATTAGCATTTCTTATTCTCGTTAACATATCTGAAATTGTATCTGTAACCATTTTATTAAATATCCTTTTTAAAATTGAATTATTCTTGTGACCATCTTTTTCTCTTTCTTCGTAAATGCTTTTTTCGATCCCAGAGTTGACTTATTTCAGACAAAGAAGAATATTTTTCATAATAACCATAATCATTTAAAGGAAATCTTAAAAATTTAAATAGTATTAAACCATTTAATAATTTAGAAAAAGTATCTTTCTTTGATAATGATGAAGATAAAACGATCGTAATATTTAAACCTTGTATTTGATCAACATCATCATAGTCAATTTCTGGAAACACTAACTGCTCTCTAAGACCTAAAGTATAATTTCCAGCTTTATCAAAACTTCTGATCGATAATCCTCGAAAATCTCGAATTTGTGGGAACGTAAAAAATATCAATTTTGTTAAAAATGAATACATTTTCTCTCCCCTTAAAGTTACTGAAAGACCAAGTTCCATCTCTTCTCGGACTTTAAAACCAGCAATTGATTTTTTTGCTTTAGTAATTATTGGTTTTTGCCCAGTAATTGATCTAAACTCTTGAATATTTTTTTTTAATATGTTTGTATTTTGTGCTGCTAAACCTAATCCACGATTAATTTGAATTTTCTTTAATTTTGGGATTTTATGAGGATTACCAAATAACTTTGAATTATTTTTGTTTAGAGTAGGTTTAATTCCTTCCACATATTCATTTTTGATATTTTCAAGTAAATAATGCATTTCAGAGATATTTTCTAATGAATGCTGTTTTATCATATTATCGCAATTTTTTAATTTAATTTTACATTTGAATGATGAATTGGGGCTTCAATTTGCTTAATTTCGCCGATTTCATTTTCTTTACTTGGCTTTAAATGTTTAAATTTCAAATTTATACCTTTAACTAATATTTTACCTGTATTACAATATATTTTTAAAACTTCTCCAGTTTTATTTTTATCCAAGCCAGAAATAATTTTAACTGTGTCACCAACTTTAATTTTTATTTTCTGAAGTTTTTTCATTTATAAAACCTCCGGTGCTAAAGAAACAATTTTTGAAAAATTTTTGTCGCGTATTTCACGAGCTACTGGACCAAACACACGAGTTCCACGTGGATTACTATCTAAATTCACGATTACAGCAGCATTATCGTCAAATCGAATGTACATCCCATCAGGACGACGGATTGCTTTAGATGTCCTTACAACAATTGCACGTACTATATCAGAACGTTTAATTGGCATATTTGGAATAGCTTCTTTAACAACTCCGATAATAGTATCACCAACTTTTGCGTATTTTTTATTTCCACCTAAAACTCTAATGCACATAATTTTTTTGGCGCCAGTATTATCCGCGACTGTTAAAATAGTTTGAGGATATATCATAAAAATAGGAATTTATTTTTTATTAATTTAACGATGATTTTGATAAAATTTTAATAATAGTCCAACGTTTTCTTTTACTTAATGGTCTAGATTCTTGAAGTAAAACCTGATCACCAATACTACAAATATTATTTTCATCATGAGCTAAATATTTTTTTGTTTTTTTAATTGTTTTTAAATATATTGGATGAGAATATCGATTTTCAACTTTCACTACTATTGTTTTTTGCATTTTATTACTGATAACAATCCCAATTTTTTCTTTTACAGGCATTTTAAACTCCTAAAATTTACTAAAGCTTTATTTTCTTATAGTTTAATGAAAATCAGAATACTTTTTAAATAGTTTGATTAATAAATTGTTTTGTTTTACTTTTTAATCTTAATGCTAAAATAGTCTTTAGATGAGCTAAGTGACGTTTTTTTTCTTTAATTTCATGTGATTTAAAAGATTGACGAGTAGCTTTTTTAAACCGCAAATTAAATAATTCTTTTTCTGTTTTAATAATTGCGTTAGATATTTCATTGTTTGAAAATAATAAACTATCTGTAATTTGAGATATACCCATAATCTATTCAATATTGTTTCTAATAATAAATTTTGTTTTAACTGGTAATTTATAAGCTGCTAACGTCATAGCAGTACGAGCAACTTCTTGAGGAACAGAACTTATTTCAAATAAAATAGTTCCTGGTTTTATTACAGCTACCCAATAATCGACAGCTCCTTTTCCTGAACCCATTCTCGACTCTGCAGCTCTTGCAGTTACAGGTTTATCAGGAAAAATTCTAATCCATAATGAAGCACCACGTTTTGTATATCGAGTTATAGCACGACGCGCTGATTCAATTTGACGAGATGTTATCCAACTAGGTTCCAATGCTTGTAATGCATAATTACCGAAGGTAATTTCGTTTCCACGAATCGCTTTTCCACGCATATGACCTCGATGATATTTTCTATATTTTGTTCTTTTCGGAATTAATATCATAAAAAATGTCGATAATATATTAATTTAATAAATGTTCAACTATTTGTTTAAAATTTCATTTTTAAACAACCAAACTTTTATTCCTAAAACACCATAAATAGTATTTGCTTCCTTAACAGAATAATCAATTTGTGCTCGTAAAGTTTGTAATGGAACTCGTCCTTCTCTACTCCACTCACTACGTGCAATTTCTGCTCCGTTTAATCTTCCTGATACTTGAATCTTAATACCACTAACTTGATCTTCTTGAGCAATCTGCATTGCTTCTCGAATTGCTCGACGAAACGCGATCCTTTCTTCCAATTGTTTTACAACTAAATCTCCTATTAAAGATGCATTTAAATTAACTCTATCAACTTCGACGATATTAATTGTAAGCTGTCGGTTTATAGGTAAAAACTTTTTAATATCTTTTAATAAAGTTTCAATGCCTAAACCATCATTACCAACCAAAGCTCCAGGCCTTCCCGTTTCAATCGTTAAGAGTATTTGATCACTAAGACTATTACGGTTTATTTTAACATTTGAAATACTAGCAGATTTAGCAGTTTTATCTAAATATGTACGAATTATATCATCTTCTTTTAATAGGTTTGCATATTGGTTTAGATAGGCATACCAAGTTGATTTATGTTCTTGAGTAAAACCTAAACGAAACCCCAATGGATGTGTTTTTTGACCCACAAAATTAATCCTTATATTTTAATTAAATTATTAATCATTTAACTACTTGATTGTAAAATAACAGTTATATGACAAGTTGGTTTTAAAATTGAATAAGCACGACCTTGAGCACGTGGTCTTATACGTTTCAATTTTGGTCCTTCATTTGCATAGACTTCAGAGATAAATAATTTTCGTTTGTCTAAATCATAATTGTTTTTTGCATTAGCAGCAGCAGAATATAGAACTTGCCAAATTGGTCCAGCTGCTCGATAAGGTATAAATTGTAATATCATTAATGCTTCTTGATATGATCGGCCTCGAATTTGATCCAAAATTCTTCTAACTTTATAAGGAGACATTCGAATATATTTTGCTATAGCTTTTACTGATTGTTTTTCATGCATAGATTGTTTTCCTTGCTGTTTAAGATTGTTAAATATAGTTTATAATCTTAAAATTTTTCTACCAAATAGATTCTTTTTTAACAGGAAAGGCTTTATATTCAAAACCTAAATTTAGAATAATGTAATAATCATTTTCTAATTTTTCAGATTTTTTTTTTAAAAATTTATTTGATTTTACGACTTTTTTTATATAAATATTATCAACCCAAACTTTTAAAAGATTAGCATAGTGATTATTTTCCGCATATGTTACAGCAGAATAAATAATTTGTAAAATAAAAGCGCGTTCTATATTATTTGATAAATTTGATAATATTTCAATTGATTTATAAAAAGAGCACTTATGAAGATTTTTTAAGACTTTTTTTAAATTTTGAGTAATTTTATAATTATATTTAGCATTTATAGTTAAAAATCCTATAACTGTAGAGTTTTGAGAAACAATAGAAAAACTTTTTTTTTTCAAAACTTTTGACATAAAATTTTTTATTTAACGTTTTGTTTTCCGATCTGATTTAATATGAGATTTAAAAGTTCGAGTTGATACGAATTCTCCTAATTTATGACCTACAAATTGATCAGATATAAATACTGGGACATGTTGTTTACCATTATAAACAGCTATTGTATGTCCTACCATATTTGGGACAATTGTTGAACTTCTTGACCAAGTTATTATCGTATCTTTCTTTCCTTCAGAATTCAGCTTATTAATCTTTTTTAATAAGTGATAAGCGATAAAAGGTCCTTTTTTTAGAGATCTTGACATATTTTTATTTATATTTTTATAAATTATGAACGTCGGCGAAGAATATAAGCATTTGTTAATCTTTTATTTTTTCTTGTTTTCATACCCAATGCCGGTTTACCCCAAGGTGTTAATGGTCTAGTACGACCAATTGGTGTTCTTCCTTCACCACCACCATGTGGATGATCACATGGATTCATTACTGATCCACGAACAGTTGGACGTTTTCCTAACCAACGAGTACGTCCTGCTTTACCACTTTGTACTAAAAAAGCATCATTATTACCTACTTCTCCAATTGTGGCAAAACAATTTTTTCTAACTAATCGAATCTCTTTTGACGGTAATCTTAGTGTAACAAAGTCGCCTTCCTTTGCTAATATTTTGGCAGAGGTTCCAGCAGCCCGAACAATTTTCCCGCCTCCTTTCGGAATTAATTCAAGATTATGAACAGAAGTTCCTAACGGGATTTCACTTAAGGGTAATGCATTGCCGACCGACAAATCAGATTCTGGTCCTGATTTTACTATATCTCCTACTTTCAAATTATTTGGATGTAAAATATATCTTTTTTCTCCGTCTTTATAATTAAGTAAGGCAATCCTAGCATTTCGATTTGGATCATATTCTATTGCAGAAACAATAGCCTCAACTTCAAATTTATTACGTTGAAAATCAATTATTCTATATTTTTTTTTATGTCCACCACCTCTGTGTCTTATTGTGATAATACCTCTGTTATTTCGACCTTTACTTCGTTGATTTTTTTTAACTAATTTTTTCTCTGGTTTATTTTTAGTAATTTCATTGAATGAAGATAATATTCGATTTCGTGTACCCGGTGTATATGATTTATAAATACGAATAGCCATAAATTTTTATTTTTATAATACTTTAGTTTTCTGCAAATAAATTTATTGTATCATTTTCTAGTAATGTTACTATCGCTTTTTTGTTTTGTGGCTTCCAACCAAGATATTTCCCAACACGTTTTTTCTTTTTTGGAAGATTACTAGTATTAACTTTTTTTACTTTTACATTAAAAAGATATTCAATAGCAAACTTTATAGATGTTTTATTAGAATACTGATCTACTATAAAGCTATACTGATTATTCTCTAATAATCTAGTTGCTTTATCAGTAATTATTGGATATTTAATAATATCAATTATTTTATGATTAAAATTTGAATAATTAATTACCATAAACCTCCTGTATTTTCATTAATGCCAATGGTGTTAAAATTATTTGTTCTGCTCCTAATAAACTTAACGTATTTAAATTTGAAGCTGAGCTTAATTCTAGATTTTTAATATTTCTCATAGATAATGTCAGTGATGTCGATTTATTATCTACTATCAACAATGTTTTTTTATTTAGTTCAACATTACAATTTTTAAAAATACGTAAAACATTTTTTGTACTAGGAGTTTTTAATACATTTTCAAAATCATTTATAACTGTTGTCATAATTGAATATTTTCCCGCAAATACTGTTTTTAATGCCAATTGCCGTTCTTTTTTATTCAATTTATTGTTTATTAGTTTTGGTTTTGGACCAAAAATAGAACCACCCCCTCTCCATAACGGTGAACGATTTGAACCGGCTCTAGCACGTCCAGTTCCTTTTTGACGCCAAGGTTTTCTACCACCACCACTGACTTCACTACGCGTTTTAGTTGATGAAGTTGATTGTTTTTTAGCTAATAATTGTCTTAGTAAATTTTTATGAATTAAATAATTACCAGAATTTTCAAGAACTGAAAGAGATAGTGAATGTTTTGAATCATCAATTACTTGGCCGTTTGTATCTAATGTTACGTTAAAAGTAAAAGATTTTTTATCTGCCATAAACCAATTTTTCCTAGTTTTCTAAATATAAATAAAATTAAATTATTTGGATGTGGTTACAGTTAATAAATTTCCAGGTTTACCAGGAACAGAACCTTTTATAACCAATATATTTGTATCTTTATTAACTTGAATAATTTTTAGTTTCTTTATTTTAGTTGTTTTATTTCCAAGTTGACCTGCCATCTTTTTTCCAGGAAAAACTCGACCAGGTGTTGTTCCTTGTCCAATTGATCCGGGTTGTCGATGATTTTTCGAACCATGAGTCATAGGCCCACGTGAAAATTTATGCCGTTTTTGTAATCCTGAAAAACCTTTTCCTGTACTTTTTCCTGTTATATCAACAAGTTGTCCAATTGTAAATGATTCGACATTCAAAGTTTGTCCAATTTCAAACTTCTCTGATGGATTAACTCTAAATTCTTTAAGATATTTAAAAGGTTGAAGATTTAATTTTTCTAAGTGACCTAGTTCAGGTTGTGTCAAACTTTTACTAGAAACAACACCATAACCAATTTGAATTGAATCGTAACCATCTTTTAATTTTGTTTTTATTTGTGTAACAACACAAGGACCCATTTTCACGATAGTTACTGGAACAATATTTCCGAATTCATCAAAAATTTGAGTCATACCAATTTTATTGCCTAATAGACTAATAGACACAATATTTCTCCAAGTAAAAATATTAATAGTATTATTTGTTTTATAGAAAGTGTCTTAATATAGAGAACTACTTTTATTCAATCTAATAATTAGCAAATTAGATTTTTATTTCTTAATTTATAAAATCTGTACGTTTTTGTCTATATAAAAAACATATACATTTTTATTTATTTAAAACTTTTACGGAAAATATAGTTAATTACTTAGAGTAAAATTTGGGTATATGTGTAGGTATAACCTATATATATTTTAAAAATAAAGGAGTTTATATGGGAAAAGTTGTTGGAATTGATTTAGGTACTACTAATTCTGTGGTAGCGGCTATTGAAGGAGGAAAACCAAGTGTAATTATAAATGCTGAGGGTTTTAGAACAACCCCATCAATTGTTGCATATACGAAAAAGCAAGAATTATTGGTTGGTCAAATAGCTAAACGTCAAGCTGTTATTAATCCAGAAAATACATTTTTCTCAGTTAAAAGGTTTATTGGTTCAAAAGAATTTGAATTATCAAACGATGCTAAAAATTTACCGTATAAAGTTAGTAAAGATACTAATGGTAATATAAAGATAAAATGCCCATCTTTAAATAAAGAATTTAGTCCTGAAGAAATTTCAGCTCAAGTATTAAGAAAATTAGTAAATGATGCTAGTACATATTTAGGACAAGAAGTTACACAAGCAGTTATAACTGTTCCAGCATATTTTAACGATTCACAAAGACAAGCAACAATAGATGCTGGAAAAATAGCAGGTATTGAAGTATTAAGAATTATAAACGAACCAACAGCAGCTTCTTTAGCTTATGGTTTAGATCAAAAACAAAATGAAACAATTTTAGTTTTTGATTTAGGTGGTGGAACATTTGATGTTTCAGTTTTGGAAGTTGGAGACGGTATCTTTGAAGTACTAGCAACAGCTGGGGATACAAATTTAGGTGGTGATGATTTTGATAAAGTTTTAGTAAATTGGATTGTTGAAGATTTTAAAAATCAAGAAGGAATTGATTTACTTCAGGATATTCAAGCATTACAAAGATTAACAGAAGCTGCTGAAAAAGCTAAAATGGAATTGTCAACAGTCGAACAAACAACTATACATTTACCATTTATAACAGCTGATAAAACAGGTCCTAAGCATATTGAAAAAGAATTAAATCGTGAAATTTTTGAAGATTTATGCAAAAATTTAATAGATCGTTGTCGAATTCCTGTTGAAAAATCAATTAATGATGCTAGACTTGATAAATCAGATATTAACGAAGTTGTACTTGTTGGTGGATCAACAAGAATTCCTGCTATTCAAAGACTTGTTGAATCGATAACAGGCAAAAAACCAAATAAAAACGTAAACCCAGATGAAGTTGTTGCAGTTGGGGCTGCTATACAAGCTGGAATTCTTGCTGGTGAAATAAAGGACGTTTTATTACTTGATGTTACACCTTTATCATTAGGAGTAGAAACATTAGGTGGTGTTATGACCAAAATTATAGCACGAAATACGACTATTCCTACTAAGAAATCAGAAATGTTTTCAACTGCTGTTGAGAACCAAACAAATGTTGAAATCCATGTTTTGCAAGGCGAGCGAGAATTAGTTTCTGATAATAAAAGTTTAGGAAATTTTCGTTTAGATGGAATCCCGAAAGCCGAACGGGGTGTTCCACAGATTGAAGTAACATTTGATATTGATGTAGATGGCCTTTTATCAGTTAAAGCAAAGGAGCTTGGAACTGGTATGGAACAGTCTGTTACGATTCAGGGTGCATCAACACTAGATCAAAAAGAAGTTGATGAAATGATTAAAAAAGCTGAAGAGTTTTCAGCAATTGATCAAGAAAAACGAAAAAATATTGATTTAAAAAATAATGCTGAAGCTCTTTGTTATGAGGCATTAAAGCAACTTGATTTAGTTAAAAATAAAATTTCAGAAGAAAAAAAAGCAGAAGTATTAAAACTTGTTGATGACATTAAATTAAATGTCAAAAATGAAAGTTTTGAAGAGCTAAATAACAATATTGAAAAATTAAAATTATCTATAAAAGAAATGTTAAATTTAAATCCAGTAACTGAAAGCCAACCTAATATTGATCCTATGTCAAATTTAAATGATATTTAAGACCAATTAGAAAAAAACTTAAACAAATTTTAGAATTTGTTTAAGTTTTTTGTTGATCTACAATTATACATTCAGTTGTTAAGATCATACTAGCAATTGAAGTTGCATTTTGTAATCCAGATCTCGTTACTTTTGCAGGGTCAACAATTCCTTCATTATACATATTAAAAAATTTATTTTTTGCTGCATTATAACCAACTTCGAAATCTCCTTGCTGAACTTGTTCTGTTATTACAGCACCATTCATACCTGCATTTTCACTTATTCGTTTTAGAGGTGCTAAAATTGCTCTTGAAATAATCATTGCGCCAACTAACTCGTCTTCTTTTAAATTACTTTTCGACCAGCTAATTAAATTTTCGGATAAATGAGCTAGAGTTGTGCCACCACCAGGAACAATCCCTTCCTCAACAGCAGCACGTGTAGCATTTATTGCATCTTCCAACCGTAATTTTTTATCCTTCATTTCTGTCTCAGTAACAGCGCCTACTTTAATAACAGCAATTCCACCAGATAATTTAGCAATTCGATCTTGAAGTTTTTCTCTCTCATAAGCAGTTGTTACAAGATTTATCTGTTTTCTTAATTGTTCACAACGTATTTTAATTTCTTTTTCAGTTCCTTCAGCAACAATTGTTGTAGTATCCTTATTTACTATAATACGTCTAGCTTGTCCAAATAAATTTAATTGAATGTTTTCTAAAGATAGACCAGCATCTTGAGTTATAACTGTTCCACCAGTTAAAATCGCAATATCTTCGAGCATTAGTTTGCGAAGTTCGCCAAACCCAGGTGCCCGGACAGCTACCACATTAATATTTCCTCTTAGTTTGTTTAAAATTAATGTTGCTAGTGCTTCTTTTTCAACATTTTCAGCTATGATAAGTAAAGGACGTTTTGTTTTAGTTACTTGTTCTAGAATTGGTAATAAATCTTGTTGTATTAAAGTAAGCTTTTTATCTGTTAGTAATATAAGAGGATTTTCATACGATACTTCCATTTTTTCTGGATTTGTAATAAAATAAGGTGATATAAATCCTTTTTCTATCTTCATACCTTCAGTAATTTCTAACTCCGTGGTAATTCCTTTTCCCTCTTCAAGAGATATTAAACCTTCTTTTCCAACTTTATCTAATGCGTCAGCTATTAATTGCCCAATATTCTCATCATTTCCGGCAGAGATTGCCGCAACTTGTTGAATAGATTGAATATTCTCGACGGGTTGTGCAAATTCATTAATTTGACTTACTAAATATTGAGATGCTTTTTCCATACCTAATTTAATTGAAATTGGATTGGCTCCAGCAGCAACATTTTTCAACCCTTCTTTTACCATTGCATATGCTAATACTGTTGCGGTTGTTGTACCATCACCAGCAACATCATTAGTTTTTGAAGCTGCTTGCCGAATCAATGAAACCCCAGTATTTTCAATATGATCTTCTAGATTAATTTCTTTTGCAATTGTAACTCCATCATTGATTATTTGTGGAGATCCGTATGATTTTTCTAAAACAACATTTCGACCTTTTGGTCCTAAAGTAACTGAAACTGCTTCAACCATTATTTCCATACCGCGTTCTAACGCTCGTCTTGCATCATCTTGATATAAAATTTTTTTTGCCATAATATTATTTTTGTAAAGTTTTTGTTCTTTTTTATGAAAAATAGTCGAAATATGACATTATCTAAGTTTCAGTGAATTTTGCAAGTCTATTTTTATTTTTAGTTGATTTTTTTTTTAAAAGCTTTACTAAAAATTACATTTACAAGTATTATTATTAGCAAGTAATATAGTTTGGGCTTGTAGCTCAGTGGACTAGAGCACGTGGCTACGAACTACGGTGTCAGGGGTTCGAATCCCTTCTTGCCCAATCAATAGAATTAAGGATATCTACGAATTCAAATTTATTAGCTGACTTTTTCCTAAATGTTTTAACTATATTACAGTTTTGGGGTGTCGCCAAGTGGTAAGGCTGTGGACTTTGACTCCGCCATTCGTAGGTTCGAATCCTGCCACCCCAGTTTATATTTAATAGAAAAATCTTATGGAAGCGAGAATTCAATTTATAAAAGGTTTAGATGAAAAAATATTACCAGATGTAAAATTAACTCGTTCAAGAGATGGTAGTACAGGAACTGCTACATTTCGATTTAGAAATCCAAATATACTAGATAAAACTACTGCAAAACAAGGTGAAATTACAGGTATGTATTTAATTGACGAAGAGGGTATTCTAGAAACACGAGATGTAAATGCTAGATTTGTTAATGGTAAGCCTGACGCTATTGAATCAATTTATATTATGAAAAGTCCAGAAGCATGGGAGCGATTTATGCGTTTTATGAAACGCTATGGTGAAACTAATGGATTAGTGTTCACTAAAGCAAATTAAAAATAAAAATTTAAAATAATTTAAAACATGCGTGTATCATTAAATTGGCTTAATCAATTAGTAAATATTGAAAATGTTAATTTAGAACATTTAATAGAAAAACTTACACTTGGAGGATTTGAAGTTGAAGAAATATTAGAAGTAAATATTCATGGTAAAAAAGAAATTGTAATTGAAATATCAGCAACTGCAAATCGTGCTGATAGTTTATCAATAAAAGGAATTGCCAAAGAAGTAAACTCTTTGATGCATATATCACAAAAAAATTATAAGTTTTTAAGACCTTATAAAGAAAAGAGTTTTACGCCAATAAACGAAATTGAAAATTGTTCAGTCTTCTTTGCCGCAACAATAGAAAATTTAAATAATTATATTACTCCATACTGGTTAAAACAACGATTAATTTCGGTTGGAATTTTACCTGTAAATAATTTACTAGATTATCAAAATTATATTTTATTAGAAACAGGTTTTCCATTTGAATTTTATGATCTAGTAAAGATAAAAAAAAAAGTAGACATGGATAAATTTAATTTAACTTTAGGATATTCAAAAAGTAAAACTAAATTTATAGGAAATAATGATATAGAGTACAATTTAAATAATGAAACATTAGTTCTTAAAATCGGTGAAGAAATTTTAAGCATTGCTGGAATTATACCTAATAAAAACTTCTCTTATGGATTAAATACAAGTTCTTTATTAATTGAAGGAGCAATTTATAATTCAAAAAAAATAAGAAAAACCTCGCGTGTTTTAAATATTCGAACCGATCGTTCAGCTCGTTATGAAAAAGGATTAAATAATTATAGCTTTTTTCAATCTTTTAATCGATTAATAAGTTTATTAAAAAATTTGAATCCAAATTTAATTTGTAAATTAGTTACAGCATCTCAAAAGACCGAAGATTTAATTGAACCTATCAAATTAAAATATGAAAATATTGTTAAAATTTTAGGTCCATGTAAGACAAAAAACGAAATACAAAAAAATTCGATAGATTATTTGACCATTTCTAATTTTCTAATTCAATTAAATTTCAAGTTTAATTTTAATCCGAAAACACTAATTTGGGAGATAATAATACCGAGTTATCGTTCTGAAGATATTACACGTGAAATTGATGTAATTGAAGAAATTGGTAGGTTATATGGTTTTAATAATTTCATAACAGATTTACCAAAAATACATCAGATTGGTTGGAAAGATAGTAATTATCAAATGAGAAAGAAACTTACTCTTTGTTTTTTAAATGAAGGATTAAATGAGTTAATTCACTATTCTTTTGGAAAAGAAAACCAAAAGGAGACAATTAAATTATTAAATCCATTGTCAGTCGATTTTAAAAATTTACGAACTAGTTTGTTACCAAATATACTTCAAACAGTTAGTGATAATATAAAACAAACGAATGTTGGTATTGAAGGATTTGAGTTTGGACACGTATTTGCTCAAAGTGAAATCTCCAATTATAAAGAGATTGAATTTGTTGCAGGAGTCTTTGGTGGTATTCCTGTTAAAACAACATGGTCTGATAAATCAAAGAATTTATCTTGGTTTGAAGCAAAAGGTAAACTGGAAGAAATATTTTTAAAATTAAATATCTCACTTACTTGGAATATTTTAACTTTTAATACTTATGAAGATATAATTCATCCTTATCGAGCAGTTGAACTTTTACTAAATAATAAAAAACGCTTAGGAGTTTTTGGTCAAATTCATCCAATTCAAGCGAAAAATTTAAATATATCAAACGAACTTTATTTATTTGAAATTAACTTTGATTTATTAATTTTGGAATTGAAAAAGAATAAACTACCAATCTATAAAAGTTATTCTTTTTATCCTAAAATTTTAAAAGACTTATCATTCATTGTAAATTGTAGATTTTCTTTTGAAGATATAAAAAATATGATATTATCTAAAGGAGGTCAATACTTGATTCAAGTTGAATTACTAGATGAATATAAAGGTCAATTAATTCCATCTTCATACACAAGCTTATGTATTCAATTAATATTTCAGTCAAACGAAAAAACTTTGATTACAAAAGAAATTGAAAACATTATGCAAAACATTGAGTTAGCTATAAAAGAAAGATTTAACGCGAAAATTCGAATTTAAATATAAAATAATTCTATAAAATTTTTATAGAATTATCCACCACCAACAATAGTTATTAATTCAATCATATCATTATTTTCGATTCTTATTTGATTCCAATTCTGTTTCTTTCTTATCAATTTATTATGTTCTAAGACAAAAATATTTAAATCATAATTAAAATAATTTAGTAATTCTAACAATGTACAGTTACCTTCACTATAATATTCTTGACCATTAAAAAAAAACATTTTCATAATTATAATTTTTATTTATATACTATTCTAAATATTATATTTATTTTTTTATTCTCTAGACTTAAAACAATCTAACGTGTTAAATTATTAACATAAGTTAGTATTTTTTGGCGAGCGTAGCCAAGTGGTTAAGGCAGCGGGTTGTGGTTCCGCCATTCGCCGGTTCAAGTCCGGTCGTTCGCCCGTATTTTAATAAAATAAAACAACTTATAGCATTTCTATGTCAAGATATCGCGGACCTAAATTACGTATTGTTAGAAGATTAGGAAGTTTACCTGGGTTAACTAATAAGCATTCAAAGAAAAGAGATCGACCTGGTCAACATGGTAAAACCAATGAAGGAAAAAAAACAACCGAATATGGTGTACGATTAGAGGAAAAACAAAAACTAAAATTTAATTATGGTTTAACTGAAAGTCAATTATACCGTTATGTCAAAGAAGCTAGAAGACGTCAAGGTGTCACTGGGATAATATTATTACAATTATTAGAAATGAGATTAGATACTATTTGTTTTAACTTAGGTTTTGCTTCAACAATAGCAGGTGCTCGACAATTAGTTAATCATGGTCACATTTTAGTAAATGGCGAATGTGTAAATATTCCTAGTTTTCAATGTCAGATAAATGATATTATTGGGATTAAAAATAAAGTAAGTTCGAGAACTATAGTTGAAAGTAATTTAAAAAATAAAATTTTATTTGAGAGACCTTCTCATTTAATTTTTGATCAGGCAAAGTTTGAAGCAAAGATAGTTAATTACTGTGATAAAGAAACTTTGTTATTAGAATTAGATGAATTACTTGTAATCGAATATTATTCTCGTCGTTAAAAGATAAAATAACTTTTTTATAAAGTTTTATATTTGAAAATTTTTGATCAGGCTCTGTTTTATTTTTAAATAAGTTAATTAATATTAAAAAATGCGATTATTTTTATTATGCTAAAATTAAGATTAAAAAGAATTGGAAGAAAAAAACAACCGGCTTATCGTTTAGTAGTAATGAACTCGGCTACAAGAAGAGATGGTCGTCCAATTGATCAAGTAGGTTACTATAATACGATAACAAAACAGTTTTATTTTGATAATGATAAGATAGTCAAATGGTTAGATTGTGGTGTAGAGCCAACGCAAACGGTATTTCAGTTGTTGAAAAAAGCTAATATAATTCGAGATTAAATTTATTTAATCTCGAATTATATTAGCGTATATTCCATCGCTCTAATATAAGAGTATTAGATCCATCTAAATTCTCTTTATACTGAATTGGTTGAAAACCAGATTTCTTACTTTCTCCTACAATTACTTCATTTGCATATTGTTGAGCAACTTTATCCATAAAACTTTCAACCGGGTATGGTTGTACCCAGTAGCTAATGTCAACAACAAGTTGATACTCTTGACCATTCCAACAAAATTTTATATCTGAACCATTTGATTGAGAAATTACAAGATCAGTATAATTATTCATTTCAATATTAGATTTTGATATAATCTCTTCTCGTTTTTGATGATTTATATTGAGTCTATCTAAAGCTTTTTCTAAATAAAATAGATTTTGAAATCGAGTTTTAATATTTGTAAAATGTGACATATATTTTAAGTGAAATTTGTTCTATTTATCTTAACCACATTATAGAACAAAATATTTTTTATTTTGTAAATTATTAACTATAATATTAGTTATTAATATTATTTTTTGTATTGTTAATTATAAGATATAAATAATCATAAAAGGATTGTTAATTATGGATAGTCGTTTATTAGTAATTGCTGCACCTGTTTTAATTGCTGCTTCTTGGGCTTTGTTTAATATTGGTCGTTTAGCTATTCAACAAATTCAACGTCTTACACGTTAATTTTTAAGTTTTTATTAAAAAATACGAGAGAAATTTCTTAAAAATTTTACTTTTCTCTTGTATTTTTATATAATGTTTGTATAATGTTTCATTATTAAATTTTAAGATTTTATTTAGGAGATTTTAAATGGCTGTACCTAAAAAACGTACATCTCATTCTAAAACGAATTCTAGAAGAGCTGTTTGGAAGCGTAAAGCTAAAAAAGCTGCAGATAAAGCTTTATCTAATGCGAAATCAATCTTGAAGTTTAATTCAAAACAATATATTGAGGATTTAACTTCCTGGGATAAGACTGATTTTACTAATTTAGCTCAACAGTATCCTGAGAGATACGGATCTTCTTCTTCGTCAGAAATTGTTTAAATGACAAGAGGAGAAAAATAAAAAAGTTTTTAAGATTTATTTCATATAAAAAATCTTAAAAATTTAAACTCAATTAATAAGCGGATGTGGCGAAATTGGTAGACGCGCTAGATTTAGGTCCTAGTAACTTTTGTTTTGAGAGTTCGAGTCTCTCCATCCGCACTTTTAATAATATTTATTTATAACAATTTATTTAATTGCTTTTTATATAAAATTTACATCAAATGACTCTTCCTTTCACTTTACAACAATTAAGAATTTTAAAAGCAGTTGCGTCAGAAGAAAACTTTACACGAGCAGCAGAAATTTTATATATTTCACAGCCAACATTAAGTAAACAAATTAAGTTATTAGAAAGTCGTTTAGGAATCTTACTAATTAATAGACAAAGTAAAAATTTTTCTTTAACTGAAGCTGGAAAAATATTTCTTCAATATTCTGAACGGATTTTAACTTTATGTGAAGAAAGTTGTCGATCCTTAAATGATTTTAAAAACGGAGATCGAGGTAACTTAATAATTGGAGCTAGTCAAACAATAGGAACATACTTGATACCACGAATATTATCTTTATTTGCTCAAAATTATCCTCAAATAAGTTTTAAAATTCAAGTCGAATCTACTAATAAAATTGCAAAAAGTCTTTTAAACCGTCAAATTGATATTGCTATCGTTGGAGGTTATATCCCTGAAGAATTGAAAAATAATTTACAAATTGAAGATTTTGTAGAAGATTATTTATATTTAATTTTACCAAAATCTCATCCTTTTATCTTATGCAAAAAAAATTTTATCAAAAAAACTGAATTGTATAGCTTAAATTTTATAAGTTTAAAATCTACTTCAACAATTCAAAAGTTCATTAATACTATATTAGTTCAAAACCATATTCAAATAAAAAATTTTAATGTTATTATGGAATTAAATTCAATTGAAGCGGTAAAAACAGCTGTTAGTTTAGGTATTGGAGCAGCTTTTGTTTCTTCTTCTACTATTGAAAAAGAAGTTCAATTAAAAACAGTTTCAATTCTTAAAATTAAAAACATGAAAATTACTCGACCTATTTCAATCTTAACCAATCCTCAATCGTATAGGTCAAAAGCTTTTCAATTTTTTTATAGAGAACTGTCTCAATTAAAATTTTAAGTTTTTTTACGAGGTTTTAAAAAATTTGACTTAAACTCTAATAATTATGTACTATACATTTTAGTATTTTTGTAATGTTTTTTTTATTATGAAGTATGCAATTGTCGAAATAAGTGGAAGACAATTTTGGATTGAAACAGGCAAGTATTACGATTTTAACCGTATCCCAATAGAATTAGGACAAAAAATTATTTTTAATAGAGTTTTATTATTTAATAATGAAAATGAATTACTTGTAGGTAAACCTTATTTAGAAAATGTAAAAATAAAAGGTAAAATTTTAAAACATCTACGAGGTAAAAAAACGATTGTATATAAAATGCAACCGAAAAAAAAAACACGAAAAAAACAAGGTCATCGTCAAGAAATGACAAGAGTTTTAATTGAAGATATTAATATTTTTTAAAATTTAAGGTATTAAATTAAATATGGCTCATAAAAAGGGTGCAGGAAGTACTAAAAATGGTCGCGATTCAAATTCAAAAAGACTAGGAGTTAAAAAGTTTGGTGGAGAATTAGTTAAAGCCGGTAATATTTTGATTCGACAAAGAGGAATGAAGTTTAAACCAGGATTAAATGTTGGATGTGGAAAAGACTTCACATTATTTGCTTTAACGAATGGTACAGTTAAGTTTGATTATAAAGATGTCAAACATAAACGAGTAAATGTTATTTTTTAACTTTTTCTCAGTAAAAAAACACAAATTTTAATTTATTTTATATCCGGTATTTATTGAATTAAAAAATGATAAAAAACTTATTTTATAAAAATTCAATAGCAAATGAATATCAAAGTCTTATAAATCAAATAAATTTATTCGAAAAAGATTTTAATATCTTATCTAATTCTCAATTAAGATTGAAGACATTTCAACTAAAAAGAAAATATCAAGTAGAAAAAAATTTATCCTATATTATCTCGGAATGTTTTGCAATCACAAGAGAAGCCAGTTTACGGACTCTCGGTTTAAGACATTTTGATGTACAATTACTTGGTGGATTAGTTCTTAATAATGGACGAATTGCAGAAATGCGAACTGGTGAAGGAAAAACATTGGTTGCAACTTTACCTGCTTTTTTAAATGCTTTAACTGAAAAAGGCGTTCATATTGTTACTGTTAATGATTACTTAGCAAGTCGCGATCAGGTTTCCATGGGTCAAATTTATCGATTCTTGGGTTTAGATACAGGTTTAATTCAAGAAAAAATGACAGTAAATGAACGACAAGAAAACTATTCCGCTGATATTACGTATGTTACAAATAATGAACTTGGATTTGATTATTTGCGAGATAATATGGCAATGAATATTAAAGATATTGTTTTAAGACCGTTTAATTATTGTATCATAGATGAAGTAGACTCAATTTTAATTGATGAAGCTCAAACACCTTTGATTTTATCAAGTAGTATTGAAACATTTCTCGAAAAATTTGTAATAGCAGCCGAAATTACACAATATTTGGAAATAAATATTCATTTCAAAGTCGATGAAAAAAATAAAAATGTTATTTTAACAGAACAAGGAACTCTACAAATTGAAAAAATTTTAGGTATTGAAGATTTATATAGTCTTAAAGATCCATGGATTCCTTATGTTATTAATGCTATAAAAGCTAATACTTTATTTTTTCGCAATGTTCATTATATCATTCAAAATCAACAAATTATTATTGTTGATGAGTTTACTGGACGAATTATGGCTGACCGAAGATGGAGCGATGGTTTACATCAGGCTATTGAAGCTAAGGAAAACTTACCGATTCGAGAAAATACTGAAACAGTAGCCTCTATAACTTATCAAAATTTCTTTTTACTATATCCAAAATTATCAGGCATGACTGGAACTGCAAAAACAGCTGAATTAGAATTTGAAAAAATTTATAATTTACCAGTCGAAGAAATTTTAACAAATAAACCGAATCGAAGAAATGATTTATCTGATTTAATTTATAAAGATCAACTTTCAAAATGGACTGCGATTGCAAAAGAATGTAAAAAAATCTCCTTAACCGGACAACCGATTCTGATTGGGACAACTACTGTTGAAAAATCTGAGATGTTAGCTCAACTTCTGAAAGAATACAAACTATCTTATCAGTTGCTTAATGCAAAACCAGAAAATGTTAGGCGTGAATCAGAAATTGTTGCACAAGCAGGTAAAAAAGGAAAAATTACTATTGCAACTAATATGGCTGGAAGAGGCACAGATATTATTTTAGGCGGTAATATTAAGTTTCAAATACGAAAACAATTATATACACTTTTAGTTTTCTATAAGAATCAGTATTTAATGAACTCATCAAATTCAATTTTTAGATTATTAGATGATTTTTCTAAACTTCCTCAAAAATTTATAAGTGTTTTATTTTCATTAATTATTGACAATAAATTTTTAGCTTTATCTGATACTGAAATATTAAAAATTTTAAATGAAAGTGATCAAATCCAAAGTCCGAAATATATGTATGAATGTTCCATTAAATTTTTATTCAATCAACTTTTAATTTTTCGAAAAAAAAATCAAAAATTAAATAATCTTCTTGTAAAAAATTTAGGCGGTTTATATATTATAGGAACTGAAAGAAATGATTCACGTCGTATAGATAATCAATTACGTGGTAGATGTGGAAGACAAGGAGATCCTGGTTTATCAAGATTTTTTTTAAGTTTAGATGATAAATTATTACGTCTTTTTGGTGGGCCCAAGATTCAAGATTTTATGCAAAGTCAATTCTTAGATGATTCTCCTCTAGAATCAAAATTATTAACAAAAAGTTTAGATTCTGCACAAAAAAGAGTCGAAGAAGCTGATTATGATGGACGAAAATATCTATTTGATTATGATGAAATATTAAATAAACAAAGAAATGTTATTTATTATGAACGAAGACAAATTCTAGAAAGTAAATCTGTTCGAGATAAGGTTTTGGCATATGGTGAACAAGTAATTTCAGAAATTTTCAACGAAATAAAATATAAAAAAGTTCAAATGAGTGAAGTTTTCTTTTTAATTGAAAATTTTCTTGGAACGAATTTAGCAGTAAATTTATTCTCTAAATTTAAATTGAAACCTTTGGATTTTGATATTTTAGAATTTAAAAACTATTTTTTTCAAGAATTTTGGTTATCTTATCAGTCAAAAATAATAGAATTAGAAGTAAGACAACCAGGTATTATTTTAGCTTTAGAAAGAACCTTAATCTTACTTTATATCGATATTGCTTGGAAAGAGCATTTACAAAAAATGTCTTTATTACGCGATGCTGTAGGATGGCGTGGTTATGGTCAAAGAAATCCCTTATTTGAGTATAAGGATGATGCTTATGAATTATTTCAAAATCGGAGTCAAATAACACGACATTTAATCATTTATGATTTAATAAGATCATCAATGCTGTAATTAAGAATAAAATCAAATTTTCTAGTTAATTTCTATATTTTTATTAAATTTATTATGTCAAAACAAACTTTATCCAATAAAAGTCGACATTCAGTTCTTAAAGTCTCTGGATTTCGTGCACGAATGTTAACATCTCAAGGTCGAAAAATAATCCGCAGTCGTCGTCGAAAAGGTCGAAAACAACTAACGCTTAAACGTTAAAATTTTATTATTAGAGTAATAATAAACTCTAATAATAAATATTTTTTATTTCAAATTAATATAACTAGTAATTTTATACAATTCTTTACTTATGAATTTTAATGATGAATTAACTCTTTTACTAAAAGCTCGTTATCCAATTATTTTTATAGATACAATCGAAGAAGATCGAGCGGAATATGTAATAAGAAAAGCTATTAAATCAAGCTTTAATCGGAGTATCTATAGCTGGGATTTTGTTGACGGTTATACAAATAATCCAAATAATGAAGGATTTGCTAAGCGAAATCCATTACAAGCTCTTGAATTGATTGAACGATTAACTTTTGAAACTCCAGCTCTTTTCTTATTAAAAGATTTCAATAGGTTTTTAAATGATATATCAATTTCTCGTAAGTTAAGGAATCTTAGTCGAATTCTAAAATTACAACCTAAAACGATAATTATTATCGGGTCAGAACTTAATCTACCAAAAGAATTACGAGATTTAATAACCATCATTAAATTTCAGTTACCAACGGAAAATGAAATTAATCAAGAATTAAATCGCTTAATTGATTCTTTGAGCCTTAGTATTGATTCTAAATTAATTGAAAATTTAACTCGTGCATGTCAAGGTTTATCACTCGAACGAATTAGACGGGTTTTATCCAAAATTATTGCTAGTTATAAAACTATTGATGAGAGTAGTATTTCTGTTTTGTTAAGTGAAAAAAAACAAATTATAGGTCAAACTGGGATTTTAGACTATTGGTCAACAAATGAAAAAATTCAAAATATCGGTGGAGTTGACAATTTAAAAAACTGGTTAAATAAGCGAAAAACATCATTCAGTCTTCAAGCATTAAATTATGGTTTGCCAACACCACGTGGGTTATTATTAATTGGAATTCAAGGAACAGGAAAATCTTTAACAGCTAAAGCAATAGCAACAGAATGGCAATTACCATTATTAAAATTAGATGTTGGAAAACTGTTTGGTGGTATCATTGGCGAATCAGAATCAAGACTTAGACAAATGATAGAAGTAGCAGAAGCTATTTCACCTTGTATTTTATGGATTGATGAGATTGATAAAGCGTTTAGTATTAACGATAATAAAGGAGATAGTGGAACTAGTAATCGAATTTTAGCAACCTTTATAAGCTGGCTTTCTGAAAAGACTAAACCTGTTTTTGTTGTTGCAACAGCAAATAATATAGATCTTTTACCATTGGAACTTATTAGAAAAGGCAGATTTGATGAAATTTTCTTTTTAGATTTACCGAAAAAAAGAGAGCGAGAACAGATTTTTAAAATTCATATACAAGAATTTCGTCCAAAGACATGGAATATGTTTGACTACTCAAAATTAGCTTTATTATCAGAGTGTTTTTCAGGCGCCGAAATTCGACAGAGTATTATTGAAGGTATGTATCATGCTTTTTATGAAAAAAGAGAGTTTACAACAGAAGATATTTGTTTTGCATTAAGAGAGTTAATTCCTTTAGCTCAGTTAGAAAATAACCAAACTTTAAAACTACAAAGTTGGGCTTCATCAGGTCGTATTCGATCAGCATCTTCTAAAAATATTTATAAAAATTAAATTCTTTTATGAAACAAAAAATTTTAAGACTACTAGCAGATCTTCGTTTTGCCATATTTCTATTATTACTAATATCATTTGTCAGTATAATCGGAACAATTATCGAACAAGATCAATCTATTGAAGTTTATAAATTAAATTATCCATTAACAAATAAATTATTTGGAGTTTTTTCCTGGGATCTTATTTTAAAATTAGGATTTGATCATGTTTATAAAACATGGTGGTTTGTTTTTCTTATTTTTTTGTTTGGTGTTAGTTTGATAACTTGCACTTTTATTCAACAAGTTCCTTCCTTAAGGATTGCGCGTCGTTGTCAGTTTTTTCGTACTTATAAACAATTTTCAAAATTAAAAATTTTTAAGCAAATAAATAACATTTCTTTAACTCAGTTTTTATTTAAATTAAAAGAAAATAAATATTCTATCTTCCAACAAAAAAATATTATTTACTGTTATAAAGGATTAATCGGTCGACTTGCACCTGTAATTGTTCATTTTAGTATGATTTTAATTTTATTAGGTTCAATAGTGGGTGCAATAAACGGATTTAAGGCTCAAGAAACTATTCCAAAAACAGAAAGTTTTCATATTCAAAATTTATTAACGAACGGAGAAATGTCTTCAATTACAAAGACTGTATTGAGAGTTAATGATTTTTGGATAACTTATAATAAACAAAATGTTATTTCACAATTTTATTCTGATATTTCTTTTTTAAAAGAAAATGGTTCTGAAATGTATCGAAAAACAATTTATGTAAATTCACCTGCAGTGTATAATAATAATTATTTTTATCAAATCGATTGGAATTTAATTGGACTTCGCTTAAGGTATAATAATATAGAAATTAATCAAAGCCCATTAGTTAATGTTGGTAACGATACAAATAAAATATGGTTTTCTTGGATTCCAACTAATTTAGATTTAATTGATGGACTAACTATTCTAATAAATAATATTCAGGGTTATGTCTCAGTTTATGATAAATCCGGAACTTTTTTAGGAAATCTTGAATTAAATGAAGTTAATTATTTTCAGGTATCACTTAGTCTTATTGATATTATAACTTCTACAGGTTTACAAATAAAGATGGATCCTGGTATTCCATTTATTTATAGTGGATTTGGTTTTTTAATGATTAGTACATTAATTAGTTATATTACTTATTCGCAAATTTGGATTATTCGAAGTCGTAAAAAAAATCATTTTATCATTGGCGGTAATACCACAAGAGGAAAATTTGATTTTGAACTTGAATTTTTTAACCTAACTTTAGCTCCAGATAAATAAATTTTATTATTTTCTAGTCGAATTTTTTCATTCGTCTTATAATTAATATCAACAAGTAACTAAACTTGGGAAGAATTAAATTTATAAAAAAATTTTATGACAGCAACTTTAGAAAGACGCGAAGGCGTATCATTATGGGAGCGCTTCTGCGCTTGGATTACAAGTACTGAAAACCGTTTATACATCGGTTGGTTTGGTTGTTTAATGTTCCCTACATTATTAACAGCTACATCTTGTTTCATTATCGGTTTTATTGCAGCTCCTCCAGTAGACATCGACGGTATCCGTGAACCAGTAGCTGGTTCATTATTATACGGAAACAACATCATCACAGGTTCAATTATTCCTAGTTCAAATGCAATTGGTATGCACTTCTACCCAATTTGGGAAGCAGCTTCAATTGATGAGTGGTTATACAACGGTGGTCCTTACCAATTAATCGTTTGTCACTTCTTATTAGGTGTTGCATCTTATATGGGTCGTGAGTGGGAATTAAGCTACCGTTTAGGTATGCGTCCTTGGATCTTCGTAGCATTCTCTGCTCCTGTAGCAGCAGCTAGTGCAGTATTCTTAGTATACCCAATTGGACAAGGTTCTTTCTCTGATGGTATGCCTTTAGGTATCTCTGGTACTTTCAACTTCATGTTAGTATTCCAAGCTGAGCACAACATTTTAATGCACCCATTCCATATGGCTGGTGTTGCAGGTGTTTTTGGTGGTTCTTTATTCAGTGCTATGCACGGTTCACTAGTAACTTCTAGTTTAATCCGTGAAACTACTGAAAACGAATCAACTAACTACGGTTACAAATTTGGTCAAGAAGAAGAAACTTACAACATCGTAGCAGCACACGGTTACTTTGGTCGTTTAATCTTCCAATATGCTTCATTCAATAACTCTCGTGCTTTACACTTCTTCTTAGCTTTATGGCCAGTTGTAGGTATTTGGTTAACAGCTATGGGTATTAGTACAATGGCGTTCAACCTTAATGGTTTCAACTTCAACCAATCAGTTGTAGATTCTCAAGGTCGTGTTATTAATACATGGGCTGATATCATCAACCGTGCTGATTTAGGTATTGAAGTAATGCATGAACGTAATGCTCACAACTTCCCATTAGATTTAGCTTCAGGTGATGTATTACCAGTAGCTTTCACAGCTCCGGCTATTAATGGTTAGTTTTTTATAATTTAAACCTTTAAAATTTTAAAGGTTTAAATTATAATACAAATTTTTTTAGTTATTTTAAGCTTTAAGTTGAACAGACATTTTATTTGAGATGATAAAATTGATAAAACTTTGGCATTGAACTATCTTCCCAGGAGGTCCCCCTCCAAGTATTGTCGTCGATTTATAACGTTTCACAACTGAGTTCGAGATGGATCAGCGTGGTTCCGTATATTACACTAAAAACACCAAAGCCAAAAATATTATAGATTTTTAATAAAAATCTATAATATTTTTCAAAAAAATTCAAGTCCTCGGTCTATTAGGACATCTCAGCACATACATTACTGCATTTACACTTAATGCCTATCAAACGGTTAGTCTTACCGTGACCTTACTCACTTATGTGATGAGAATACTCATCTTGAGGTGGGCTTCCCACTTAGATGCTTTCAGCGGTTATCCACTCCATACATAGCTACCCAGCGTTTACCATTGGCACGATAACTGGTACACCAGAGGTATGTCCTTCTCGGTCCTCTCGTACTAAAGAAGGCTCCTCTCAATATTCTAACGCCTACACCGGATATGGACCGAACTGTCTCACGACGTTCTGAACCCA
>Ga0208783_10000139_pt1 | contig 42379 bp, 29 predicted proteins | sample DEB19_08_DNA_2_FD_184529 | JGI IMG/M metagenome (GOLD analysis project Ga0208783, IMG submission 184529) | Aqueous microbial communities from the Delaware River and Bay under freshwater to marine salinity gradient to study organic matter... | ecosystem: Environmental > Aquatic > Marine >... | reverse complement strand
ATACGTGTATCGCCGGCTCGGGGGCGGCAAAAGTCTCGTCGCCGGGGCGAGGATACGCCCAAGGCTCCTCGAGCGTTCGCCGACCCCCTCGCCTACCCGCTCAGGATTATCAACTCGTCGCTACACCTAGCGGCGATGCGCTCTAGCCGGCGTTGGAGTGAGTGGCGTGTCCCAGGCCTTACGGCCTTGGGCTTGGACGGAGGGGGCGGCTTTGTCCGTCGAAGCCCAACGGCGTGAGCCGTGGGACCGGCGCGGTGAATCGCGTGGCGGGTTTTGTTGATCGGGCCCAGGGAGCCCAATGGCGGATGCCGAGCGGTCGTGCCAGCGGCGTCCTAGAAATAAAACGGGATGCCCTGCTTCGCGAACGAGGCCTTTTGCTCTCCCAGAAACTCGTCGCCGAGCCGATCGAAGCCGCCATCGGCACGAAACGCCTCGAGAAACTCGTTCACCTGCCGCTTGAGTTCGTCGTCGCCGAGCCTGAGCCCGACGGCCCACGACTCTTCACGAAACGGCCGCAGCGCCGCCCGCGTCTTCGTTGGATGCCGGTGGTGATGCGTGTAGACCGACATCGAGTCGTAGACGAACGCGTCGGCACGCCCCTGGAGCACCTCGAGCACCGCCGCTGCCTCGGTGTCGAGCACCAGCACCTTTGCCTGCGTGAGCGACGTTGCCCATTGCTGGCCCGTCGTGCCTTGCTTCACCGCCACGACACGTCCCGCCACGTCGAGATCATCGGCGGTGGTCACTGGCGATCGCTCGGCAATCAAGAGCGCGAGCCCCGTCTTGAGATAGGGCGCGGAAAAAGCGATCGACTTGGCCCGCTCCGGCGTGGCCGTCATCGACGAGATCACGCAGTCGATGCGACCCGCCTTGAGCGCCGGGATCAATCCGTCGAAGGCGATGTTTTCGATCTCAACCGGTCGGCCGAGATGCCGGCCCAGTGCCTCGGCGAGACGAACGCTCACCCCCGCCGGCCGGCCCTGACGATCGGTCATCTCGAAGGGTGGATAGGAAAGCTCCATGCCCACCCGAAGCGGTTGTGCGGCGGAGGCGTGCGCCCATGGAAGCCACAGCGTCAGGATAAAAAACCAGCACCCAAGACGCATGCATCACTCCTCGGCCACGACACCGCCACCACGAATGCCCGGTTCAGCCGCCGCGTCCTCCGCCTCCGCCAAGGCCGAGTTCCTGTCGGCGGGCTTCCTTTGCACGGCGGTATTCCGTGCTCTGGGCACGCTGTTCTGGGCTCGTCTTGTCCAAACGCTGCTTGCTGCGATCGTTGCGGCCTTCCTCCGTGCGGGAGCCACCACGGCCGCCGCCGGGAGGGCCGCCACCGCCAGGAGGGCCGCCACCGCCGGGGCCACCACCACCTGGGCCGCCGCCACGGCCACCCCAGCCACCGCCGGGGCCACCAGGGCCACCGCCGCCGGGACCACCGGGTCCGCCCGCCATCGCATTGCCTGGCGGGCCTCCACGCCCACCGGCGTTGCCACCCTGATTCTGATCACGGTTCGCCCATTCAGCCCGCCATTGGCGGCGCCGTTCTTCCTCGGCCTTGATGCGACGGTCCATTTCCGCCTGCCGCTGGGGGCCTGGCGTGGCGAAATACGAGGCCATCTCCGCCCGCTCACGGGCTTCGAAGAGCCGTCCCATCTGCTGCCGGGCCTGATCACGGTAGCCCTCGGGCATGTTTCTCATGGTTTCGAAAACGGCCGACGTGCCTCCACCCGGATCGTAGGGAATCTCACCGCGGGCCATGCGATCAAGGTCGGCCACCTGCTGATCCACCGCCTGCTGCACGGCACGAACCTCCGCCGGCGTGGAAAAGGCGCCAAACGCCCACAGGAAAAAGAGCGTCAGGAGGGCCAGAACGGCCAGGGCAATGCCAGCCCGCTTCCAGAAACGGGCTCCCGCACCCTCCCGTCGTCGATCGGCGGCCATTGCCGCCACCGCTTGTCGCCGATTCATCGATGCCGTTGCCATGACCGCGCTCCTGGGTGGTCGAGAATACCTGAGGCGCAGAACTCTTCCACGCGGGGTTCAACGACCGTCCCGAGCCAAGGTTTCGGCGTTTTTTCGTCAAAAAACACGCTTTTTCACTACACACTGCCGAGGGAAACGTCCAAAACCCCCAGCATGAAGTCGGCGTCGGCCTCGGTCAGGCACATCGGGGGCTTGATTCGCAGCACGTTGCCATGAAGCCCCCCCTTGCCGATGAGCAGGCCCAGTTCCCGGCAGCGTTCGAACACCCGCATGCACTCCTCCTTGGCCGGGGCCTTGCCGGTCCGGTCTTTGACCAGTTCCACGCCGAGCATCAGGCCAAGGCCACGGACATCCCCGATCAGGTCGTGGCGGCGAGCCAGGTCGTGGAGTCCCGCCTTGAGCTTCGCCCCGATCGTCGCCGCGTTGTGCTGGATGCCGTCCTCATCGATCACCTCCAGCACCGCCCGCCCCTGCGTGCAGGAGATGGGGTTGCCGCCGAAGGTGTTGAAGTGGATTCGCGAGGTGAGCGTCTGGGCGATCGCCGGGGTCGTGACGACGGCGGCGAGTGCCGCGCCGTTTCCGATGCCCTTCGCCATCGTGACGATGTCGGGCACCACGCCCTGGGTCTCGAAGCCCCAGAAGTGGGAACCCGTGCGGGCAAAGCCCGCCTGCACCTCGTCGGCGATGCAGAGGCCGCCGGCGGCGCGGACATGTGCGTAGGCGGCCTTCAGGTAGCCATCGGGAAACACCACCGCCCCGCCCACGCCCTGAATGCTTTCGGCGATGAAGGCGGCCACCTTGCCAGGCGTGCCAAACTCGATCAGGTTCTGCACGTCGGCGGCATAGTTCCGCCCGGCATCGGGATCGTCGTAGCCCCACGGGCCTCGGAAGCGATCGGGAAACGCCGCGTGCTGGATGCCAAACGAGTGCGGCACGTTGTACTTCCAGGTGTGATGGCTCGTGAGGCCCATCGTCTGCATGCTCCCGCCGTGGTAGCAGTTGCGAAGCGCCAGCACGTCGAAGTTGCCGGTGAAGGCGCGGGCCATGAGGATCGCGAGGTCATTGGCCTCGGAGCCCGAGTTGACGAAGTAGCACACCTTCAGGTCGCCGGGCATCCTCGCGGCGAGGTCGCGGGCGTATTCCGCGATGCAGGGATTCAGGTAGATCGTGGTGGTGTGCTGGAGGAGTTCGTTCTGCCGGTTCACGGCCGCCACGATCTTCGGGTGGCAGTGGCCCACGCTCACCGTCACGATTCCGCCGAAGCCGTCGAGGTAGCGGCGGCCGGTCTCGTCGTAGAGGTATTGCATGTGCCCCTCGACGATCATGAGGGGCTCTTTGTAGTAGGTGAAGATCGCCGGGTTCACGAACTGCTTCCGCAGGGCGGTCACCTCCGCCTTCGACGGACCGGCATAGGGCTTCGGGCGGTGGTCGCACGGAGGAAGGGCGGGACTGGTCGACGGCATGGTGGTCATCGAGAACTTCCTGACGAGGGGATGAGAGGGGAGCCTAGGTGCGGGGAAGGAGCGGCCGCAGCACGGAATAGATCACGAAGCCAAGGGCGAAGCCGACGAACCAGGCGTAGTGGTAGCCGGCGACCAGCCACCCGGGAAAGACCGTTGCCGACACCACGCCGATCCGCACGAGGAATCCGGGGAGATTGGGGAGCACGGCCAGGGCCAGTGACGCAAACGCCACGAGGCTGAAACCGCCCGAATACCGGTAGGAACCGGTGCTGCGATAGAGGTCATCCACCACGAGCCGGCGGCGGCGCCAGAGGAAATAATCGGCGATCATGACGCCGGCGATCGGCCCGAGGAGGGCGCTGTAGCCGATCAACCAGGTGAAAATGTAGCCGCTCGGATCCTGATAGAGCTTCCAGGGCCGCATCACCACGCCAATCGCCGCGGTGATCAGGCCTCCGGTGCGAAAGCTCACGAACCGGGGAGCCAGGGCGGCGAAGTCGTTGGCCGGCGAGACGACGTTGGCGGCGATGTTGGTCGAAAGGGTGGCCACGGCGAGCGTGATGAGCGCGAGGCCCGACACCCATGGATTTCCGAACCGGGCGATCACCTGAACGGGATCCCAGATCGCCTCGCCAAACACCACCACCGTGGCGCTCGTCACGACGATTCCAATGAACGAGTAGAAGGTCATCGTGGCGGGAAGCCCCACCGCCTGCCCTACGATCTGGTCGCGCTGGGAGCGTGCGTATCGTGAGAAATCGGGGATGTTGAGCGAGAGGGTCGCCCAGTAGCCGATCATGGCCGTGAGGCCGGCACCGAAGACTGGCCAGAACTCAGCCGCTGAGGCGAATCGGGCGGGCTGGCTGAGGATCGGGCCGAAGCCATCGGCGGCCTTCCAGGCCCAGGCCACGAGCCCGAGGCCGACGAGGAGCAGGAAGGGGGCGCTCGCGGCCTCGAGCCACTTGATCGAGTCCATGCCCCGCACGATGAACCAGACGTTGACCGCCCAGAAAACCATGAAGCAGAGGAACTCGCCGGCCGAAATGCCGAGCCATGGAATCGGCTGACGGGCCGCCGGATCAAACCCGAAGATCACCGCTGCGGTGGCATAGATCGCGGCTCCGCCCACCCAGGTCTGGATACCAAACCAGCCGCAGGCGACGAGCCCCCGCATCACGGCTGGAATGTTGGCGCCAACGGTGCCGAACGACGCCCTCAGCAACACCGGAAAGGGAATCCCGTAGGCGGTGCCCGGATGCGCGTTGAGCGTCATCGGCACAAGCACGATCAGGTTGCCGAGAAAGATGGTGAGCGTGGCCTGCCACCAGTTCATGCCCTGTTCGATCAGGCTGGCGGCGAGCGTGTAGGTGGTGATGCACACGGCCATTCCCACCCACAGGGCGGCCACGTTCCAGGAGGTCCAGGTGCGTCGCTCGGGCGGCACCGGGGCGAGGTCTTCGTTCCACAGACGTGGGTCGGGTGAATGTGTGTCGGCCATTGGATTTCACAGCATCGAACGTCTGTCGTGGTCGTCACGACCGCATGGTGTCAGCGGTGCATCGGCGTTCGTTCCAGAAATCGACCCCGCCCCACCGTTCCGCAGAAGCGGCCGTCCCGAACGGCCACCTCACCGCGAACCGTCACCACCGACGGTCGCCCCTCGATGGCCATGCCTTCGAAGGCGTTGTAGTCCACGGCCTGGGTCTGCGTCCGCGCCGAAATCGTGCCGCGGTAGGACGGGTCGTAGACCACGAGGTCGGCATCAGCGCCGGGCTGGATCACGCCCTTTCGAGGCCAGAGGTCGAAGATCTTCGCCGCATTGGTGCTGGCCACGGCCACGAACTGCTCGAGCGACAGTCGGCCGGTCTTCACTCCACGGGTCCAGAGCAGATTGATCCGGTCCTCGATCGCCGGGATGCCGTTGGGGATCTTCGTGAAGTCGTCCTTGCCCATCGGTTTCTGGCCGACGAAGTCGAACGGGGCGTGGTCGGTGCCCACGGTGCTCACCAGCCCGCTCGCGAGTCCGTTCCACAACACCTCCTGATTGGACGCGTCGCGAAGTGGCGGCGACATCACATACTTCGCCCCCTCGAACGCCGGCCGCTCAGCCCACGTCTTGTCGAGCAGCAGGTATTGAATGAGTGTTTCGACAAACACCTTCACCCCGCGACTCCGGGCGGCGATCGCCGCCTCGAGCGCCTCCCGGCAGGACAGGTGCACGATGTAGACATGGGCGCCGGTCAGTTGGGCGAAGGTGGTGAGGTGGTGGACGCCCTCGGCTTCCACGGCGGGCGGCCGGCTGTCGTGATGCGCGTCGGTACCGGTGCGTCCGTCGGCAAGAAGCTGCTTCTGCAGTTCCGCGACGAGGGTCTCGTTTTCACAGTGGGCGGTGACGATCACGCCGAGTTCCTTGGCGAGCGAGAGCGTCTGCCAGAGTTCGGCATCGTCCACGCCAAAGGCACCCTTGTAGGCGAGAAACACCTTGAAGCTGCCGACGCCGGCCGCGACGATCTCACGGAGCTGGGCGGCAGCGTCGGCATCGAATCGGGTGACGCCCATGTGGAAGGCGTAATCGCAGCAGGCCTTCCCCTCGGCCTGCGCCCGCCAGAGCGCAAAGCCCTCGGCGGGCGACATGCTGCGCGACGGACAGACCATCTCGAAGATCGTGGTGGTGCCGCCGACGAGAGCCGCCTTCGTTCCGGTCTCGTAGTCGTCCTTCGAAAACGTTCCCATGAAGGGAAGGTAGATGTGCGTGTGGGGGTCGATGAAGCCTGGGAAGACGTGTTTCCCGGTGGCGTCGATCACCTCGGCGCCCGATGGCGGGGCGATGCCGCGATCGATCCTGGTGATCGATCCGCCCTCGCAGAGGATGTCGGCGGTGAAGCGGCTGTCGGCGTTGACGATGTCGGCGTTGGTGATGAGCAGCGTCATGCGGTGATGTCCCCCGAAGCGATCCTCGCCGTCGCACGGCCGTGCCATCCAGTGTAGTCCAACCGCCGGGCGACGGCCTCGGTCGATCGGCCGGGGCTGGCAGTGGATCGTGCGGCCCAGTTCAGCCGCACGCCGCTCGGTATCCCCGCTCCAGCTGGTCGAGGCGGTCCTCGAGCCGGCCGGTGTAGCCGGCCGAGATTCGCACCAGCCCACGCGAAATGCCGGCCTTCGCCAGGCTTTCGTCATCCATCTCGCTCGACGTGCTTGCGGCGCTGGCGCTCATGAGTGTTTCGCTGAAGCCGAGGCTCACCGCCATGTAGCCGAAGTCCTCGGCATTCTGGAGATGTTCCATGAAGCGACTGGCCCGGTCCGCAGATCCGATGTCGACCGTGAGCATGCCGCCGGCCCCGTAGTCGGGGTTGGCAAGCCGTTCCAGGAGGGCATGGTCGGGATGCGACGGGAGGCCCGGATAGACGACCCGAGCCCCGAGCTGCTCGAGCCGTTGGGCAAACGACAGGGCCCGTCGCGAATGCTCGCGGATTCTCAGCCCGAGGCTTGGCAGCCGAGTCGCCACCTCGTAGGCGGCCCGCGGATCCATCGTCGGGCCGAGCAGCATCAGGGTGCCGACATGGAGGTCGTACATCCCATCGATGAAGGGGCCGTCGGCGCAGATGCAGCCCGCGACGATGTCGGAGGCACCGTTGATGAACTTCGTGAGGCTGTGGATCACGACGTCGGCCCCGTGGAGCCGCGGCGAGATGATGCAGGGAGAAAACGTGTTGTCGACGATGAACCTGGCGCCGCGGTCGTGGGCGATCGTTGCGAGCGAGGGGAGGTTGGCGACCCGAAGGGTCGGGTTGGCGATCGATTCGGTGTAGAGGAGCCGGGTGCGGGGGGTGAAGGCCCGTTCCACCGCATCCGGATCGGCGATGTCGACGAACGTTGTCTCGATGCCGGCCTTCTGTGAAAGGAACTCGTGCAGCAGGGCCCAGGTGCCGCCGTAGAGGGTGCTCGCGGCGACGATGTGGTCACCGGTGGTGCAGCAGGACAGGATCGCGGCCGAAATCGCGGCCATGCCGCTGGACGTGCAGGTGGCATGGTCGGTGGCTTCGAGGGCCGCCAACTGCCGCGACAGGGCCATCACGGTGGGATTGAAGTGGCGGCCGTAGAGGAAGCAACCGCCTCGCGGTCCTGATCGGCCCTGAAAGATGTCAGGAAGGCGGCCCGCCTCCAGCACGGTGAACGTGGAACTCGTCTCGATCGAGAGGTTCACGCCCCCGTGCTCACCAAACTCATGACGTATCGCTGCGAGCCGGGCGATCGGATCGCGAGGGGGCACGCCCGATTCGATCGACGAGGGGACGGGGGACATGAGTGTCGTGCCATGGCGGACGACCCGGCACGAGGGCTCCGCCATGCGCGCGGCGGAGGCAGCCGGCGCGAGGGTCTGAAACGCCGACACTGCATTGTACCGCGCCCAATGGCCGTTGGGCCACCGATTATCGGTCGGCCCAGATCGTCCCTTCGCCGTAACTGAACCACCGGGTGGTGGTCACCTTCTGCTGGGTGTAGAAGGCGACGCTCTCGCGGCCCTGCAGGTGGAGGTCGCCGAAGAACGACGCGTGCCATCCGGAAAACGGAAAGAACGCCATGGGCGCCGGCACGCCGATGTTGATGCCCACCATGCCGGCCTGCACGCGATGCCGAAACTCACGGGCCGCCTTCCCGCTCCGCGTGAAGATGGCGGCGCCATTGCCGTAGGGTGACGAGTTGGCCAGCTCGATGGCGGCGTCGAGGTCGTCCATGCGCACGACGTTGAGCACCGGCCCAAACACCTCCTCCTTCATCGTCACCATGCCAGGCTGCACGTGGTCGAGCACCGTAGGGCCCACGAAAAACCCGTTGGGGGCCGATGGCACCTTCGTCGTGCGGCCGTCGGTGAGCGGCTTCGCTCCGGCGTCGGCGGCTTTCGAGATGAGGCCGCAGACATGATCGGCGTGCTGCCGCGTGATCACCGCCCCCATCTGGGCTTCAGGGTCGCGGTCGGTCGGGCCGACCTTGATCTTCGACACCACGTCTACCAGCTGAGGCAGGACGGTTTCAGCCGCCTTGCCGATCGCGATGGCGGTGGATCCGGCCATGCATCGCTCACCGGCGCAGCCGAAGGCCGCTTCCAGAATGCCCGTGGCCGTGGGGGTGACGTCGGCATCGGGCATGACGAGCACGAAGTTTTTTGCCCCTCCGGCCGCCTGCACGCGTTTGCCGTTGGCGGTGCCGATGCGGTGGATCTCCCTCGCCACCGGCGTCGACCCGACGAAGGAGACCGCCTTGATCAGGGGATGCGCCAGGATCGCATCGACTGCTTCGCGGCCACCGTGCACGACGTTGAGCACCCCAGGAGGCAGGCCTGCCTTGAGGGCCACCTCGGCAATGCGAATCGTCGTCAGCGGCACCTTCTCGCTCGGCTTGAGCACGAAGGTGTTGCCGCAGGCGATGGCGATCGGCCACATCCAGAGCGGCACCATCGCCGGGAAGTTGAACGGGGTGATGCCGGCCACCACGCCGAGCGGCTGCCGGATCGAGTCGCAGTCGATCCCACGGGCGATGTTTTCCGCCGACTCGCCCATCAGCAGGCTGGGGATGCCACACGCAAACTCGATGTTTTCGAGTCCACGTCGGACGTCACCGCGCGCCTCGGCGAGTGTCTTGCCGTGCTCCATGGTGACCATGCGGGCCAGTTCGTCGAACTGATCCTCGAGGAGCACCTTGAGCCGAAAGAGAATCCGTGCGCGTTCGACGGGAGGCGTTTCCATCCACACCGGAAACGCCTTGGCGGCCGCCTGCACCGCCTGATCGATCACGTCGGCTCCGCAGAGCGGCGTCTCGGCGATGATCTCGCCGACGGACGGATTGTGGACGGGCGTCGTCGAGACGCCCGACACGGTGGTCCATTCACCACCGATGAGATTGCGAACGGGCAGTACCTTCGACATGAACGATGACTCCAGGAGGATCACCGTCAGTGTAGCCGATCAGGTGTCGTCCGTGCCGTCGGTTGGCGCGGTGGGATCGTTGCCGTCGCCGATCGCGCAATACCACCGCAGCACGGTCGTGTCGATTTCCCCCTCGATCGGCTCGACATGGCCGTCGAGGAAGACAAACTGCGTGATGCCCGGGTGCATGCTGCCGAACTTGCGACGGTTCATGTCGTCGGCTCCGGTGGCGAGACCTCGGGCCGGGTCACGGAAGCAGACGTAGGGGTTGTCCGAGGCGAAGAAGGCGGTGTCGCCCCGGGTCCAGTCCTGCATGTTGCCCGCCACCGACGAGTCGACCTTCGGGATGTGACGCTCGCCCACGGCGAAGGTTTTGGAGAGGCCGTCGGTCACCTGCGCCGCCCGCACCTTTGAGAGCGTGTGGATCGGCCCCGCCTGCTTGAGATCGATCGGAGCGGTGGTGCCGGAGGCGTAGTTGAAGTAGGTGCCGGCGTTGGCGGCATAGTCGCCCCCCGCACCCACGCCCTCCTTCACCGGCGGGCGGTCGTTGTTGTCGAAGTTGCGGTCGGCGGCTGGCGATCGACGGCTCGGGCAGAAAAACGTCGGCACCGGCGACCGCATCGCCTGGGAGTTGCGGTCGTCCCACATCGGCACCGTGGTGTCCTTCATCAGCGCGTTGTAGATCGACTGCTCCTCCAGCAGCGGCAGGAGGCGGAATGACCACGACTGTCCAAACTCGTTGCGGGTGTCGCGGCCCATCGGAAAGGCTCGCTTCTGGTCGTGAACCTGCACCACGGCAAGTCCGATCTGCTTCATCTGGTTGGCGCACTGAATGCGTCGGGCCGCCTCCCGGGCACTCTGTACGGCCGGTAGGAGGAGCCCGATGAGCGTGGCGATGATGGCGATCACCACCAAAAGTTCGACCAGCGTGAAGCCGGGGGGGTGTCGAGGGGCACGCATCGGGGCGTCCTCCGGCAAAGGGGGCAAGGCGAGGGGGGGCGGGGCGGGCGCAGGCTGGGCCCGGAGTATAAACGGCTGACGTCGTCCCGGGTTTCGCCGCGGGACGTGAAGCCGCGGTTTCACGGGGAATGCCGCAGATTCCGCGAGACACGCGTGGGCCGGGAGGCTGGCCTCCGGACCGTCACGGATGGGGGGGAATCGGCTGCATCGCGCCGCTGGCAAGCCGCGACTGGTAGTCGTGCCAGGTCATCGCCGCGCGGCCTGTATCCACCGGCGTCATCGTGATGCAGCCGTCCACCGGACAGACGAGCGAGCAGAGGTTGCAGCCCACGCAATCCCCCTCGCGGACCTTGGGGACCGGCTTGCCCGGCACGCGTCCCGGTCCGAGGCCGTAGGGGGCTGGATCAACGAGATCGATGCACTGATGCGCCCCGTCCTCACAGGCGATGTGGCACAGATTGCAGCCGATGCACTTCTCGTAGTCGATCCGCGCTTCCCGCTTGTAGTGGAGGTCGAGCTGCTGCCAGTCGCCGACGTGCGGCACCGCCCGTCCACGGAGATCGGCCAGCGATCGCATCCCCTTGGAGTCGAGATAGGCAGAGAGGCCGTCCTTCATGTCGTCGACGATCCGGAATCCGTGGTGCATGATGGCCGTGCACACCTGGAGGCTCGTGGAGCCGAGTGCCACAAACTCCGCGGCATCCCTCCACGTGGCGATGCCACCGATGCCCGAGATCGGCAGCCCCACCTCGGGATCGCCCGCGCAGGCGTGCACCATGTTGAGGGCGATCGGCTTCACGGCCGGTCCGCAGTAGCCGCCGTGCGAACTCCGCCCGGCGACGAACGGTTCGGGCACCAGGGTGTCGAGGTTCACGTTCGTGATGCTGTTGATCGTGTTGATCAGCGAGATGGCGTCGGCACCGGCCCGCTTCGCCGCCCGGGCGGCGAAGACGACGTTGGTGATGTTGGGGGTGAGCTTCACGATCACCGGGATCGTCGCCGCCTCCATCACCCAGCCCACGATCGTTTCGGCCACGTCGGGATTCTGCCCAACCGCGGAGCCCATGCCCCGCTCGCACATGCCATGGGGGCAGCCGAAGTTGAGTTCGATGCCGTCGGCACCCGCATCAGCCGACCGCTTCACGAACTCATGCCACCGCTCGCGGGTGTCGACCATGAGCGAGGCGATGACCGTGTGCTTCGGCCATCGTCGCTTCACCTCGGCGATCTCACGGAAGTTGGTCTCCGGGGAGCGGTCGCTGATAAGTTCGATGTTGTTGAAGCCGGCCATCCGCATGCCGGCCAGATGGAGCGCCGAGTAACGGGACGCGACGTTCACGATCGGCTCACCGATCGTCTTCCAGACCACTCCCCCCCAGCCCGCCTCGAAGGCGCGATGGGCTTGATACGCCGTGTTGGAAGGTGGGCCGCTCGCCACCCAGAAGGGATTCGGGCTCCGGATGCCGGCGAAGTCAATCGAGAGGTCGGCCATGGTGGTGTCAGCCCTGCTTCAGGGCCGCCTCCAGTTCGTGAACGCGGATGGGATGGTCGAAGCCGGAGCCGGTGGCGCCGTCGGGCATGCCAAGCCGCGAGGGCTGCACCGGGCCGCGGACCTGTTCGCCCGTGAGCGATGCGTGAATGCCGCGGGCGGCTTTTTTCCCCTCGGCGACGGCGTTGACCACCTCACGGCCGCCACTGGCGGCGTCTCCCCCCACAAACACCTTCGGGAGGTTGGTCTGCATCGAGACGGGATCGTGTGCAACGCGGCCCTTCGCATCGATCGCCAGGCCCGGGAAGAGCCTTTCCACAAGACCAATCTGCTTCTCCTGCCCAACGGCCTTCAGCACGAGGTCGCAGGGTTGCGTCCATTCGCTGCCGGGCACCACCCTGACGCGGCCGTCACGCACGTCGGTCGTCGCGAGCGTGAGGGCCACGACATGACCATCGTTCGAGATCACCTCGATCGGCACGGTGTTGAAGAGAAACGTCGCGCCGTCGGCCTTGGCGAGTTCGTATTCAAAGGGATAGGCCGACATCTCCTGCTCGCCACGGCGGTAGATGATCGTCGCCTCCTCCGCGCCGAGCCGCTTGGCCTGCGTCACGGCGTCGATGGCCGTGTTGCCGCAGCCGATGACGGCCACGCGGCGGCCCACCGGCACCTCGTCGAGCGGCCGCGCGCGAAGCCCCTCGATGAAGTCGAGGGCATCGACGACCTCCGGGAGATCTTCACCGGGAATGTCGAGACGGTTTGCGCCCCCGAGCCCGATGCCGAGGAAGACGGCGTCGTGGTCACGAAGAAGTTGTGCCGCCTCATCGCCAACGCCGACGTCGACGCCGAATCGGAAGGCCACCCCGAGCCGCGCGATCGCCTGCACCTCGTCGAGACTCACCTCGGGCCGCATCTTGTAGAGGGCGATGCCGTAGGTGTTGAGCCCACCTCCCACAGGCTTCTTGTCGTACACGGTGACGGCATAGCCGAGCCTGGCGAGTTCGGCGGCACAGCCGAGTCCGGCCGGCCCGGCGCCGATCACGGCCACGCGTCGGCCGTTGGGCTCGCCAGGTGCGGGGAGCACGTCGATGCCGAGCGCGGCCACGTGGTCGGTGGCATGTCGCTGCAATCGCCCGATGCGGATCGGCTGGTGCTCGAGATCGACGAGGACGCATGCCCCCTCGCAGAGCATCTGGGTCGGACAGACGCGTGCGCAACTCGCGCCGAGCACGTTGGCCTCGAGGATCGTGCGAGCCGCCCCCACGAGGTTGCCGGTGGCGATCCGGCGGATGAAGGTGGGGATGTCGATGCCCGTCGGGCATGCCTTGATGCAGGGGGCGTCGTAGCAGAACAGGCAGCGATCGGCCTCGGTGGTGGCCTCCTGCGGGGTGAAGGGCCGCTTGACCTCTGCGAGGTTGGTCTCGGCCGTGGCGGCATCGATCAGGGGCTGGATCGGCATGGCTCGTCTCTCCCCGGGCGGCGACGTGGCACCCAAGGGCCCCGACGCGTGAAGGGAAAGAATATGGCCGGGACGCTTGCGGACGCCACCCGAATCCGGGCACGATACCGGCATGGCCCATACCCTCGACCCACGCCGCACGATTCGTGAACTGGAAGACCTCCGGTCGCTCACCGGCGATGCCGACGGCGCCCAACGCGTGGCTTTTACCCCCATCTGGAGCCAGGCTCGGGCCTGGTTTCGTGAACGGATTGCCGGGCTGCCCGTTGAAGTGCATGCCGATGCGGCCGGCAATGTCTGGACGACGCTGCCGGGCGCGAGCGAGCGGGCGGTGGTGATCGGCAGTCACATCGACTCGGTGCCCAATGGCGGCTGGCTCGATGGATGCCTCGGCCTGATGGCGGGCGTGGAGGTGCTTCGGCGGGTGAACGCCGACTACGACGGCAGGCCCCCCGTGACCATTCGCGTGGTGGACTGGGCCGACGAGGAGGGGGCGCGGTTTGGCAAGAGCCTGTTCGGCTCCGCGGCATGCTCGGGCAATCTCGACCTCAACGAGGCTCGACGGCTCATCGACAAAACCGGCGTGCGATTGCCCGACGCGTTGCGGGAGGTGGGGATCGACTTCGAGCGGGTCAAAGAAAGCGGTCGTGAGCGTGCCACGGCAGCGGCCTACCTCGAACTCCACATCGAGCAGGGGCCCGTGCTCCTCGATCTCGACCTGCCGCTGGGGGCTGTGCTGGGAACCTTCGGCGTGGAACGCCATGCCATCACCTTTCGCGGGCAGGCCGCCCACTCCGGCTCCACGCCCATGGATCGCCGTCGCGATGCGTTTCTTGCCGCCGGGAAGATGGCGCAGGAGATCTATGCGATCGCCGAGCGGAGTGGCGGCGGAGTGTGCACGATCGGTTCCTGCACGACGAAGCCCGGCATCGTGACGAGTGTGGTGGAAGAATGCCGCATCACGCTCGACCAACGGCATCTCGATCCCGACGCGCTGGCACGCATGCATGCGGAGGCCCGTGAGGCGGCCGCGAGGTTTGCGGCCGAGGGACGGCTGGAGGTGGCCTGGGAGCGGCTCTGGCACATCCCTCCGGCCCCCTTCCATCCCGACCTCATCGCGTTTGCCGACGAGGCCGTGCGCGAAACCTGCGGCACCTCCCATCGGCTGCCATCGGGGCCGCTGCACGATGCAGCGGAGATGGCGATGGCGGGCATTCCCACCGTGATGCTGTTTGTGCAGAGCCTCCATGGCATCAGCCACAACAAGATCGAAGACACGCGGAAGGAACACCTCGAGCGTGCCGTCGTGGCACTCGATCGCCTGGCCGAGAAGACGATCCACTGGGTTACCGAGGAAGGACGCCGCTGACATGGAGCACCGCAGCACCCACGCCCGCAAGGAGTATGAGCAAGGCTCGCTCGACGAGGCGACGGTCGAACGCGATCCGATCCGGCAGTTCGCCATCTGGTACGACGCCGCCGTCGCCGCCGGGGTGCCGGAGCCGGAGGCAATGACGCTCTCCACGGCGACGCCAGAGGGGCGTCCTTCGGCGAGGATCGTTTTGCTGCGTGGGTTCGATGCCCGTGGGTTTTGCTTTTTCTCCAACTACACGAGTCACAAGGGGCGGGAACTGGCCGCCAACCCCTATGCGGCCCTCACCTTCCACTGGGCCGACCTCGAACGGCAGATCCGGATCGAGGGGCGCGTCGAGCGGACAACGGCCGACGAGTCGGACGCCTACTTTCAGACGCGGCCGAGCACGTCACGGATCGGTGCGTGGAGTTCGCCCCAGAGTGATGTCATTCCCGGCCGAGCGTCGCTCGAGGATCTCTTTGCCCGGTTCCGTGCTGCCCATCCCGACGACCGTGCCATTCCACGGCCGCCAGGCTGGGGAGGCTACCGGCTCGTGCCCGATCGGATCGAGTTTTGGCAGGGCAGGCCGAGCCGTCTGCACGACCGGCTCCGGTTTCGCCGCGATGCGGGAGGGCAGTGGATCCTTGAACGCTTGGCCCCGTGACTCCAGCGCAACTTGCAGGGACGCGTTGCATGACACAATTTTCTCACGCCACTGCGTGCATCGGATGGTAATCTGACCGCAAGGGATGCGGATCCGTCGTGCCAGATGCGCCGGGTTCCGTTGGGGTGAGGAGGTTTCTCAATGGTTCAGTCTCTTGCCTTTCCGCGCCGGCGATCTGCCTTCACGCTCGTCGAGCTTTTGGTGGTGATCGCGATCATTGCCACGCTCATCGGGCTTCTCCTGCCGGCCGTGCAGGCGGCCCGGGAAGCGGGGCGGAGGTCGACCTGCGCCAACAATCTCCGCCAGATGGGAATGGGGCTCCACCTGCATCACGATGCCAAAAAACGCATTCCGCGAGCGAGGTCTTGGAACAAGTCGTATTCCCATACGTGGTTCGTGCACATCCTGCCCTTCATCGAGCAGTCGTCTGCCTATGACATGCTCACCACGAACGTGAACGGGGTAAAACAGGAAGACGGTGTGAACTACCTCGACAGCGCCCAGATGAAGAATTCCGGAGTGCTTCAATCGATCATCTCGACCATGTTTTGCCCCACATCGCCACGCGATACGAAGGTCGTCAAGACATCGACCGCCAATCTTGTGGGCTACATGTGCGGAGATTATGCAACTTGCTATGGAGGGTCTCCTGATCCGAACACAGTGGGGTAATTTGCAGACCCATCGCTCGGAGGCATCAGTAACTCGTATGGCGCTTTTCCTATACGGGCATGGAAAGCGACTGGCTATCCGGACTTTGACGGTTTGCCGTTCAGGCAGATTACCGATGGATTATCGAAGACGATATTTCTCGGAGAGAAGTATGTGCCTGTGGGATCCTTTGGGATCGGGACTGACGGAAACGTTGGAAGCGACGATAGCATCTACACGCCAGTCTCCCCGTGCCACAACTGTGCGAATCGTGAGGCCGGAGCAGACGGTCTCATGGCCATTGCGAAGACGCCTGGGCGATATTACACGTTTGGGAGTTACCACCAAAATATTGTGCCGTTCGTGTTTGGAGATTCACGTGTGGTAATGATCTCGACCGAAGTTGCAGGCTCGGTGCTCTACGCACTGGCCGATCGTCGCGATGGACAGCCAATTCCCTCCTCGTACTGAATACTGATTGGAATGCCTTTCCTCATCCCGATGCGTCATTCGTATGCCTCAATCGCGGTAATAGCATTTGCGATCGGGTTCGTCACCGGGTGCGGTCCTAGGCGACACGAGGTCATTGGGAGAGTTGCATTCGAGGACGGCACCGCCTATGACGGTGAGGGTGTTGTGGTCGCCGAGGCAGTGGTCGATGGAAAGCCAATCATGGCGAAGGCATTGATCGAAAAGGACGGACGGTTCACGCTTGCGGGACGAAATGAACATGAGGGCGTATTGGGGGGGCAATACCAGGTTCGACTTGCCCCTCCCCGCCGGGATGGCGGCGTGGATGACAAAAAGTCAGAGTCAAAAATGCCTTTCGACAGGAAGTTCCTGAAGTTTGAAACGTCCGGGCTGACCTTCACGGTAGGGTCTGGGAGCAATGAACTCTTGATCAACCTCGGTCCCAAACCCTGATAGCGTGGTGAAGGCGTCTCCGCCGTCCCAGCGTCGGCTCCGGCTTTCTTGTGGCCGTGGTCGCGAGGCACGCTTCGGGGGTGCCCATACCCCGCAGCCGGACGCTCGCTTCGGGCATCCATGCCCTCGGGCTCGCGCGACACTGCCGTCGCCTCGCCATCCTGGCTCTCGCTCGGCAGTGACGCCGACTCACAGGGCATGGGCACCCCCACAACTCATCACCATACGAGGCGTCGCGCTGTCATTCCGTCACATCCCAATGGCGTTATGCGGCATAGCCTGGCGTGTCCCAGGCCTCACGGCCTTGGGCTTGGACCGGCGGGGGGCGTGCCGATGGCGGAAAGCGCCACGGCGAGGTCGGCCGCGACACGGGCGTTGTTCAGGAGCAACGCCTCGTTGGTCTTCACGCTCGCGCCCCCGGTCAATGATCGCATCCGATCGAGGAGGTAGGGCGTCACATCCCGGCCGCTCACATCGGCAGCCTCCACGAGCGCCGTGCCGAGGGCCGAGTCGTGGATATCTTTGGGAAGGGCGTCAGCTTCGGGAACCGGATTGGCGATCACGAGCCCGGACGTGAAGCCGAGATCGATATGAGTGCGCACGGCTCGGGCCACGTCGTTGATCGTGTCGCAGCGACGATCCACCCGCAGGCCACTCTCACGGCGGTAAAACGCTGGAAACTCGTCGGTGCCGACGCCGAGCACCGGAACCCCGAGCGTTTCGAGCATCTCCACCGTTCGCGGCAGATCGAGAATGGCCTTTGCTCCGGCACAGACCACGGCGACGGGATAGCGGGCCAGGGCCGTGAGATCGGCCGACACATCGCCTGTTTCCGTGACGCCGCGATGCACGCCGCCGATGCCGCCCGTTGCGAAAACGCGGATGCCCGCCCGCCACGCGGCCACCATCGTGGCCGCCACGGTCGTCGAGCCGCAGCCGCCCGCCGCCACCTCGGCGGCAAAGTTGCCGAGGTTCACCTTCACAGGATTCGGTGCGGCGGCGAGTCGATCGAGCTCGCCCCGCGAAATACCCACCCGCACCTGGCCATCGAGGATGCCGATCGTGGCCGGCACCGCGCCGCGGGTTCGCACGGCGTCTTCGAGCGCCGCCGCCACCCGCACGCCATCGGGCTGCGGCAGGCCATGGGTGACGAGCGTCGTTTCCAAAGCCACCACGGGTCGCCCGGCCGCGATCGCGGCGGCCACGTCGGCGTGCACGTGCAGCAGTCCATTCGTGGAACGGCTCATGAGATCACCTCGTCGGTCCGTGGAGTGAACCACCCGCCGTGCCGACGGGCGGCGAGTTCGGGCGTGGCCGCCATGAGGCCGCGGGCGCCCCAGTCTTCGATCGCGAAACTGGCCGACACGATGCCCTGTTCGATCGATCGAGGCACGTCGCCATGGGTGACGAGGCCGGCGAGGAATCCTCCTGCAAAGGCATCGCCGGCGCCGGTGGTGTCGACGACCTCATGGCTCCGCGAGTGCCACGATCGCGTGAGTCCTTCATGAAGATCGAGGAGCGTGCCACCGTCAGCCCCTCGCTTGAAGGCAACGTGCCGAAGCCGTGGGCCCGCAAGCGAGGGCACGATTCCATTGGCATCGCCGCCGAGTCGCCATTCGTCCTCGCTCACAAAAAAGAGATCGACGTGCGTGAGAACATCCCGCCATGCGGCCAGCGTGCCGTCGCGGACGAGTTCAAAGGGATCGAGTGAAATGAGGCGAGGCGAGCCCGGTGGGGGTGTGAGGCCATGGGCGAGATCGAGCTGACGCCCCAAGGGCATGGGGGCCAGGTGGAAGATGCGGGCATCCATCCACGACGGTGGAAGATCGGCGAGGATCGGCGACACGTCGGCGTGCGACGGACAGTCGAGGTGATGCACGGTGCGACGCACCGCCGGCTCGTAGAGGAGCCAGGCACGCCCCCCGGTGCGATCGAGCCGGCGAACACCAGCCAGATCGACGCCACGGCAGGCAAGCGCCTCGAGCGCCGTCGACGGGTAATCGGTGCCCGCCACCGATGCGATGCCCACCCGAGCACCCCAGAGCGACGCGGCCAGGGCCGCATGAAGCACGGCGCCCCCCGGCTCCCCCATCAGGGTTTGGCCATCGCGAAGCACGATGTCGTCCACGAGGAGATTGCCGAGCAGCACGATGTCGGGCGGCGGGCACGTCATCGTCGCGATCCGCGGAACGCGTCAACAAGCCGACGCGAAGCATCCGGGTCGAGGGGACGGCGCCAATCGCCCCGCTCCTTCACCGAAGAGCCAACGATCAGACCGTCGGCGTCGGCGAAGGTGGCCACGTTGTCGGGCGTGATGCCGGAACCCACGAGCACCGGCACGCCGACGGCAGCGGCCACGGCAGCCACCTCCGAGGCATCAGCCTGCCGTCCGGTGGCCACCCCGGTCACGATCACGCCGTCGGCGAGGGCAAACTCCGCCGCATGGGCCGTTTCAACGATGTCGACGTCGGCGGTGATCGCGTGGGCGGAATGTTTCTTCTTGATGTCGGCAAATACGCGGATGTGCTGAGCTCCGACCGCGCTTCGATACCGCAACAGTGGTCCAGCGTCGGCTTCCACGATTCCTTCGTCAGCGACGTGCGAGAAAACAAACCCCTCGACCCTCACGAACGCCCCACCGCAGGCCATGGCCACGGCGATCGCCTCCTCGTTGGCGGCGGCAAGCACCTGCACGCCCAGCGGGAGCGGCACGGCCCGCCGCACCTCGCGGCCGATGGCCGTCATCGTGGCCACCACTTCAGGGCCCACCTGCGACCGCAGGTACGGGCGATCAAACATGTTTTCGATGATGAGGCCATCGAAGCCCGCCACCTGATACAGCTCTGCCTCAGCAACGGCGCGGTCGATCTGCTCGTCGAGCAAGGGGCGTGACGTGTCGTGCCCAGGGCTTCCAGGAAGCGGGCCCACATGCAGCATGCCGATGAGTGCTCGTGGCACACCAAACAGCGACGGGATGATTTGCGACCGGTCCATACCCAGTGGTGTACCAGACCGGGGGGGCTGGCGGGAGCATGCGAGGTTGCATTCGGGCCACCGTGGGGCGGATGATGGGGCGGCGAGATCCTCATGCAACCTCCCCCCATCCACTCCTGGCATTGGCTTGACGCCTCCGACCTGCAGGCCGTTATCGATGCGCTCCGGGGCGAAGGCCGCCGTGTCATCGGCCCGAAGGTGGCCGACGGAGCGGTGATTCTGGGCGATCTCGTCTCGGTCGCCGAACTCCCCACCGGCTGGCTCGACGAGCAGGACGGAGGGTCGTACCGGCTGCGTCAGGATCCAGCTGCCGGCTCGTTTGACCATGTGGTCGGTCCCCACTCGTTGAAAAACTTCCTGTTTCCGGCCCGGGAAACGCTCGTGTCGTTTGCCCGCGAGGACGGTGTCTGGCATGAGCAGGCCGCCGCCCCCCCGGCAGCGCCGCTGGCTGTGCTCGGGGTGCGCGGCTGCGACCTGGCGGCGCTCCGGATCCAGGACCGCGTGTTCCTCGGCAACGGCTTCGTCGACGAGGCGTACCGTTCGAGGCGGGAACGGCTCTTTCTCGTCGCCGTGAACTGTCGCCGCGCGGTGGCCACCTGCTTCTGCCACTCCACGGGCTGCGGCCCCGCCGTCGAGGCCGGCTTCGATCTGGCGCTCACCGAGGTCGATGGCCGCTTCGCGTGCGAGGTGGGGTCGGAGGAAGGCGCCCGGGTGCTCTCCGAGGCGGGGATCGTGGACGCACCTCTCTCGACCGATGAGGCGGAGACCGTGCGGCGTGTGCCCCACGACCTCGCCTCACGGATGCATGCGCGACAGGCAACCGACGGCGTTCCCCGGCCTCGCAGCCTCGACACGCACGGCATCCGGGATCTCCTCATGGCGAATCCCGAGCACCCTCGCTGGGATGACGTGGCCACGCGGTGCCTGTCGTGCACCAACTGCACGCTCGTCTGCCCCACCTGCTTCTGCGCCAGTGTGCAGGAGGTGACCGACCTCACGGGCGATCACGTCGATCGCGAACGGCAGTGGGCGAGTTGTTTTTCGCTCGATCATTCGAGAATGCATGGGCAGCCGACTCGCAGCACCACCTCCTCCCGCTACCGGCAGTGGCTGACGCACAAGTTTGCCGGCTGGATCGATCAGTTCGGCACGTCGGGATGCACCGGCTGCGGCCGCTGCATCACGTGGTGCCCCGTGGGCATCGATGTGACCGAGGAGATCGCCGCCATCCGCGCGACCGACGGGGTGACCGTGGCCCGTGAGGAGGCGTCGTCATGACCATGGCGAGCCCTTGGCCGACCGCCTCCCACATCGATCCCTGGCAGACGCACTCGACGCGCATCGCGGCGATCGCCGACGAAACCGAAGGGGTGCGGTCCTATCGGCTTCGCTTCGATGACGCGGCGGTGGGCGATGCCTTTCGGTTCGCGGCGGGGCAGTTCAACATGCTCTACGTCCCCGGGGTCGGGGAGGCGGCGATCTCGATCAGCTCGGATCCGGAGGATGTGGGCACGTTGACCCACACGGTGCGGGCGGTCGGCAACGTCACCGACGCCCTTGCAAGGCTCACCGTGGGGGATCAGGTGTTTGTGCGGGGCCCCTTCGGCACGCCGTGGCCGGTCGATCGTGTGATGGATCGCGACGTCGTGTTCGTGGCCGGGGGCCTCGGCCTCGCCTCGCAGCGGTCGGCCATCCTGCGGGCCGCCCTCCCAGGCACATGCCGGCACGCCACGGTGCTCCACGGCGCCAAGCGGCCGGGCGAGCTTCTCTACACGGGCGAATACGACGCCTGGCGACGGGCCGGTGTGACGGTGGCGACCATCGTGGACGAGGGAGGGCCGGCATGGAACGGGCGATGCGGTCTCGTGACGGCGCTCCTCGACGACGCCATCGACGACCCTGCCCGCACGACGGTCCTCTGCTGCGGCCCCGATCCGATGATGGTGGGGGTGGCTGAGAAGGCGATCGACATGGGGGTGTCCATCGACGCGATCTTCCTGTCGCTCGAGCGCACCATGGCCTGCGCCGCGGCCCATTGCGGACTCTGTCAGTTCGGGCCGCTCTTCGTGTGTCGTGACGGTCCCGTGTTGCGATACGATCGGATCGGATTGCTCATGAAGGTGCCGAGGCTCTGACCCGCATGGCTGCTCACAAACCTCGTCTGGCCGTGTTCAAGTTCGCCTCGTGCGACGGCTGCCAGCTGCAGCTCCTCGAGGCGGGCGACCGGCTCCTCGAACTGGCCGAGCGGGTCGAGATCGACCACTTTCTCGAGGCCAGCTCGCGGGTGGTGCCAGGGCCCTACGACGTCGGGCTCGTCGAGGGATCGATCACCACGGCCGACGACGCCGAGCGGATTCGGGAGATTCGTCGACAGTGCCGGTTTCTGGTGTCGATCGGGGCCTGCGCCACGGCCGGGGGCATTCAGGCACTTCGCAACTGGCAGCGGGTCGACGACTTCGTGGGGGCCGTCTATGCCACGCCTGCCTACATCCAGACACTTGCCACGAGCACCGGGATTGCCGAGCACGTGCCCGTCGACTTCGAACTCCGCGGCTGCCCCGTCGACCGGGGGCAGTTGCTCGAGCTGCTTTCCGCGGTGCTGTGGGGCCGCAAGCCGCACGTGCCGGGCCACTGCGTGTGTGTGGAGTGCAAGGCGCGGGGCACGGTGTGTGTCGCGGTGGCCAAGGGCATCGCCTGTCTTGGGCCGGTGACCCAGGCAGGCTGCCATGCCCTCTGTCCGTCACACGATCGGGAGTGTTTCGGCTGCTTCGGGCCGAGCGAGTCGCCAAACCTCGTCAGCCTGACCGGTTTCTATGAGCGAGGGGGCGCGTCGCGCGCCGCGCTCGTCAGGCTTGTGCGATCGTTCAACGGGCATGCCCCGGCCTTTCGAGCCGAGAGCGACCGGCTGGAGGGGAACGAATGAGCGAGATTCGACGGTTCGAGGTGAAGTCGCTCGCCCGCGTGGAAGGAGAGGGATCGCTTCGCGTGCGCGTGGCCGACGGTCGGGTGGAGATCGCCGAGTTCTCGATCTACGAGCCACCGCGGTTCTTCGAGAAGCTCGTGGCGGGCCGGGAGGTTCGCGAGATTCCCGACATCGTGGCGCGGATCTGCGGGATCTGCCCCGTCGCCTACCAGGTGACGGCCTGCCTCGCCCTCGAGAAGGCGCTCGGCGTCGAGGTGACGCCTGGCATCGCGAGGCTGCGGCGGCTGCTCTACTACGGCGAATGGATCCAGAGTCACGGCCTCCATGTGCACCTACTGCACATGCCCGATTTCTTCGGCGTGGAAAGCGGCATCGCGCTGGCCGCCTCGCGGCCCGATCTGGTCCATCGGGGGTTGCGGCTGAAGGAGGTGGGCGGACGGATCATGGAGGTGATCGGCGGCCGGGCCGTGCACCCCGTGAATGTCGCCGTCGGCGGGTTCTACAAGCTTCCTTCCGCCGACGCCGTGCGCCGGCTCGTGCCCGATCTGGAGTGGGCGATGGCGGCGTCGCACGACCTGGTGGCCGAGGGAAGCCGGTTTGAGTTTCCGGGCATCCCGCACGACTACGACGGCGTCTGCCTCCGGCCGTCGGAGGGATATCCCGTCGACCACGGAGCGATCGTCTCCACGAGCGGCCTGGTGATCGAGGCGGACGACTTTGATCGTCATTTTTCGGAGCGGCACGTGCCCTGGAGCACCGCGCTGCAGTCGGTGATGCTGCCGGGCGAGACGCCGTACTTCGTGGGTCCGCTGGCACGGGTGAATGCCTGCCATGATCGGCTGCCGGCCGCCACGCGACGGGTGGTCGAGGCCTGTGGCATCGAATGGCCGCTGCGGCGCTCGTCGCAGTCGATCGTGGCCCGGGCGATCGAGATCGCCGTGGCATGCGAGGAATCGCTGGCAATCCTCCGCGAGGGCGTCGCCGGCATCGGCCCGTGTCGCGTGGCCTGGGAGCCACGGGTCGGTTCTGGAAGTCATGCCACGGAGGCTCCCCGTGGGCTGCTCTGGCATCGCTACGAGATCGATGGCGACGGCCTCGTGCGTCACGCGGTGATCGTGCCGCCAACGTCGCAGAACCAGGCGAGGATCGAGGCCGACCTCAAGGCGATGCTTCCCGGGGTGCTCGACCTCGACGACGCCGCGGCAACGCTGGCCTGCGAGCGGCTGATTCGCGACTACGATCCGTGCATCAGCTGCGCGACGCACTTCCTGCGGTGTGTGATCGACCGCGGATCATCCGCCTGACGCGGCGGTGATCGCTTGGGCGACCGTCTTTCGGCCGAGTGGCGGCTTGCCTTCAAACGGGCCATTCACCGAATGCTTGGGCATCGTTGCCGGATCGGTGAACTGGCCGTTGTCGCCATAGGCGGCCTGCAGCCGGGCAAGTTCTGCCTTGAGTTCCGTGAAAAGGGCGGCCACCTGGGGCGACGACGCCTCGGCTTCGTCAAAAAGCAGATTGTGCTGCTCGTGCGGGTCACTGACGAGGTCGTAGAGTTCCCAGGCGTCCTTCGTCCAGTAGTGGATGAGCTTGTGCGTGGCGGTGCGAACGCCGTAGTGGGCGCGGGTGTTGTGGTCGCCCGGGTCGTGGTAGTAGCGGTAGTAGACGCTCGTGCGCCAGTCGGCCGGCCGCTCACCCCGCAGCAGCGGCGCGAGGCTTCGGCCCTGCATCGAGTCGGGAACTGGCTGGCCCGCGAGGTCGAGAATGGTCGGGGCGAGGTCGATGTTGGCGGCAAACAGATCGGGCGTCGAACCGGCCGGAATGCCGGGCCCCTTCACGAGCAGCGGCACCCGCAATCCAGGCTCGTACATGAACCGTTTGTCATAGAGCCCGAGGTCGCCGAGATACCAGCCGTTGTCCGTCGAGTAGATCACGATCGTGTCGTCGGTGAGCCCCTCGTGGTCGAGCCAATCGAGCACCTGACCCACGCCATCATCCACCCCCTGCACGCAGGCGAGGTAATCCTGCATATAGCGGCGGTATTTCCAGTGCACCAGGTCTTTGCCCGTGAGTGTGACGCCGTCAACCTCCACCTCCATCGGCTTCGCATTCAGCCAGTCGCGACGCTCAGGCGCCGAAAGGCCCTCGGGGGGCTCGAGCTTGAGGTCGCGGCGGGTGAGGTCGCGGGCGACCGTCTGTTGATTCTCCGGAAGTGCCGCCGGACGGGTGGCGTAGTCGTCGAACAGCGTGGCGGGTTCGGGGAAGGTCGCCCCGGCAAACTTCTCGCGGTTGCGGGGATCGGGTGTCCACTCACGGTGCGGCGCCTTCTGATGGAGCATGAGGAAAAACGGCTTGTCGCGAGGCCTGGTGCGCAGCATTTCCAGGCCCAGGTCGGTGGTGATCGGCGTGCAGTGACCCTCGATGGAGAGTGTGCCGCCGGGCACGAGAAACGAAGGATTCTCATACACACCCTGGCCCGGCAGCACGATCCAGCGATCGAAGCCGGTCGGGTCGCTGCCAAGGTGCCACTTGCCCACCATGGCCGTGTGATAACCGCCGGCTTGCATTCGCTTGGCGAGATGGTCGCAGCTGCCGTCGAACCGGTTGAAGACCGGCACGCCGTTGCGGTGCGAATATTGGCCGGTGAGCAGTGTGGCCCGGCTCGGCGTGCAGATCGAATTGGTGACGAACGCGTTGAGAAACCGGGCGCCCCCCGAGGCCAGCCGGTCGAGGTGAGGCGTGTGGTTGACCGTGGAGCCGTAGCACGAGAGGGCATGCTGGGCATGGTCGTCGCTGAAGATGAAGATCACATTCGGGTGCGACGATGCCGCGAGCGACACCGTCGAGACCAGTGTCAGTAGGATCGTGCCCAGTACTCGCATGGTCGTACTCCGGCGACAAAGGGAAGGTGCCCGCAGCACGGTGCACGAAATCGCACCGACCGTCGGCCTGAGAACCATCACGGCAGGGGCGCCGATTCGCCCAAGTTGATACTGCTCGCCGCCCGCCATGCGGTCAAGTCGACGCTGTCGTCGACGAATCGCACGGAGCCGTCACAGAATGCCGTCGACACGCCGCCAACGTGCTTACTGCGGGCTACGAGGCTGCACACGCCGTCATTGGCGCCGGCCGTGCAGGGAAGCCCGAGCTCGGGACGATCCACGCACGGGTTCGACACGTCGTCATCCTTGGCATTGGGGGTGAACTTGGTCGAGATCTGGTAGGTGCCGCCGTTCGGGTTCCAGATCCGGGCCCGACGATCAATGATCTGCCCCGCGTCCGAGGGCGCCTGGATCATCTCCAGGAGCATGAGCGTCTTGCTCGTGCCGTCGGTCATCTCCGAAAACTTGGCACCGTAGTCGGCAAAAAACGGTGCCTTTGCCCCGGCTACTTTGAGGGGATTTAGGAAGGGATTTGCGAAGGTGTTTTGCCCCCAGTTCACGCCGTAGTTTCCCTTTCGATCGCCACCGTTTCCCTGGGAGACTTCCATGACCCGCGAGACGTCACTGGCACACTGATAGGGCGGGATCGTCTGGCCGACCACGGCGAGCTGCGTGTCCCAGGCCTTCTTGAAATCATAGAGGTCGGCACGACCTCGCTCCTCGATAAAGGGAAGCACAAACGCAACGGTGGGCGACCTGACGGTGTTGCCGGCTGCGTTTTTGAACTCCTTGTTGCCCGGGGGAAGACTTTTCTTGGCGGTGTGATAGTTGTGCATCGCCAGGCCGAGCTGCTTGAGGTTGTTCAAGCAGGAACTCCGACGGGCGGCCTCCCGCGCCGACTGCACCGCGGGCAGAAGGAGGCCGATGAGGGTCGCGATGATGGCGATCACGACGAGGAGTTCCACGAGCGTGAAGCCAGCTGCGTTCAAACGTCGGGGGTTCATCCAAGGCATCCAGAGGAGACGAACGCGGCACGGAGGGGTCGAAAAGACACGTTTCCTCCCACTTTCTTTTCCGCTTTTTTCATCAGGAGTGCCACCCGGCACTCCTGGAGGGGGGGGGCAGGCGACTGAAAACAGGCTGCATTTTCGCGTTTTCTCGGCATGCGGTGAGCCTCAGGGAGGCCAAGGGGGCAGGTCGTCGAGACGCCTCCGCAGCCGCTTGACCACCTCCGCCGCGGCGGGATCGCCCGCCAGGTTCAGGGTCTCCTCTGGATCGGTCTGGTGGTCGTACAGCTCCAAAGCGCCGTCGCTCCATGCGATCAGTCGCCAGCGGTCGGTTCGGACCGTTTGGCCAAATCGCGACGGGTTCCGAACGACCATGCTGAAGGCCGCGTCCTTGTGTGGCAGCGATGGGTCGGCAAGCAACGGGCAGATGCTCTTTCCCGCCAGGCCGCCGGGCAGCCGAACACCGCCACACTCGGTGATCGTCGGGAAGAGGTCCACGAACTCGACAAGGGCTTCGCACCTCGCGCCGTGTCGGCCGTCGGGCGACGCAATGATGAGCGGCGCACGGCACGAACGTTCGAACAACGTGGCTTTGTTCCACCAGTCCCGTTCGCCAAGGTGATAGCCGTGGTCGCCGAGAAACACGACCAGCGTGGTAGGCCAGAGGCTGTTGCGGTCGAGGGCATCGAGAAGACGGCCGACCTGGGCGTCCATAAACGACACGCCGGCACAATACGCCTGGAGCAACGCGCGACGATCGTCGTCGGAGAAGGCGGCAAACTCCTTGCGGCTTCCGGTGATCGCGAGCGGGGGCAGGGGGCTGGCGTGAACGGGGTCGCGGTACGGCGTGATCGCCTCGGATGGATAACGATCGAAATAGCGACGGGGGGCGTGGAAGGGATCGTGGGGGCGGTGAAAGCCCACGGCGATCAACCAGGGCCTGGAGTCTTTTCTCAGATCCTCGATGGCGGCGACCGCGGCCGTGGCCGTGCGTGCGTCGGGCTGTTCGCCATCGTCGCCATCCAGAATGCCCACCTCGCACCATGGCAACACGCCGCCGGTCAGGTTGCGAAACTCGCCCCGGCGGTGCGGCGACATGGCCGGCAGAATCTCGGCGTGATCCCACGATCGCCCCTCGTCCAGCCACGCAGGCCTCAACGCCTCGACGGTGTTTCCGGCATGCATGACCTTGCCAAAGGATCGGGTCGTCCAGCCGTTGCGTCGCAGCAGTTCCGGAAAGGTGATGGCATCCGGCAGGCGATCGCGAAAAAACTCCCGATTATCGACCACGGCGGTTTGTTCGCATCGTTGCCCCACCAGAAGCGACGTGCGGCTGGGATTGCAGACGGGGTATTGGGCGTAGGCGCGAGAGAACCGCACGCCATGGGCCGCCAGTCGGTCGATGTTCGGCGTCGAAACGGCGTCTTCGGCAAACGCGCCCCCGTGCTCCCGCAGGTCATCGGCCACGATGAGCAAGATGTTCAACGGCCGGACGCGTGCGGCCGACGCCGTGCCGTCTTCGGCATGCACGCTCGCCGGAATACCCGCCACGGCCATCGTGAGGACGATTCCCCACACGAACCTCGCGCCGCCGGTGTGGTGGACCTTCACGAAACCTTCTCCACCCGAGAGCGGCATCGACGCACGTCGGCCCCGAGCGGCTTCCTACGGCAGTCGCCTGACGCGAAGGTTGCGGAAGTGAACCTCGCTGCCGGGGTCGTGGGCCTGCAAGGCAAACGTGCCGTGCGAGAGCTTGCGGGTGCCAGACACGCCCTCGGGTTCAACGAACTCAAAAAGCGTTTTTCCATCGGCCATCACCGTGATCCGCTTGCCTTTGACGATGAGCTCCTGGGTGTACCAGGTGTCGTCCGGCGCCGCCGGTGCGAACACCTTCACCACATTGTAGATGCTGCCAGTCCGCACCGGGTCTTTGACGAAGGAGTTGTTGACCTGCATCTCGTAACCGATCTCCGGCCACCCCTGCTGCTGGAAGGCGGTGTGGAAAAACACGCCGGAGTTCGAGCCCGGGCGGGTCATCACCTCCACTTTCAGGTGGAAGTCGGTGAAATCCGCAGGCGCGGCCGGGTTGGGGCCGACGTAAAACAGGTGACTTCGCGGACCATGGCACACGATCGCGCCATTCATGACCTTCCAGCTGTCGACGTTTTCACTGGCCTTCCATCCGTCGAGCGTCGTGCCGTCAAAAAGGCTGTCGAAGCCGGCCTCCTCGGCTCGGGTTCCACCCGCCGTGAAGGAGAGGCACGCGAGAACGGCGATGCCCACGGTGTGGTGCACTCGCCGACGCAACCGCACGGCGCGTCGACCCACCAGCCACATCGCGGGAACCACCAGGGCGAGGAGCGTCGATGGTTCCGGCACGGCTGCGACGCCGCCTGCGATGCCTGCCGGTGGGTTGTAGGGCCCAACGTCGAAGAGCCCCGTGCCGAGGTAGAGGGCCACGTCGGTGATGTCGACAAGGCCGTCGTAGGTGTAGTCACCCTCCGACCAGCTCGACGGCTCGCCGGTGTCGTACTTGCCCGCGGCGAGGTACGTGCCGATATCGAGCAGGTCGATCGACCAGTCGAGATTGGTGTCGCCCGGTGCGGCGTAGGCGAAGGTGACGGTGCCGTCGCCGTTGTCGAGCCAGCCGACCGACCGGGACACGCCGAGGCTCGCGTCGGCTGCGGCAGCACTCGAGGTGATGCCGGATGTGCCGTTCCACGAGCCGTCGCCCATGCCGGCGACGATCGCAGTGACCATGTCGGCCGCCGAGAGACCGCTCGACACCGTCACGAGGCCGCTGCCCACGTCGGTGAGGCCGCCCGCATTCGGATCGAGCCCGCCGACCACGGCCGTCTGATACGGAGCGAGCGTCATGGTGCCGCCGGCCACCGGGTAGATGGTGCTCGACTGGAGCGCCTCGAAGTTGGACAGCTGCAGCACGCCGCCCTGGATGGTGGTGCTGCCCGAGAGGGTGTTGGCCTGATCCACCACCAAGGTGCCGTCACCGATCTTGAGAACCGGCACGCTTCCCGAGAGCAGCGGATATCCCGCTTCCGTTTGGGTTTGCGTTCCGCTGGCCACGTTGATCGTGATCACGGCCGGTGGCGCAATGCCAGACGTGAAGACGAGGTTGAGATTGCCGCCGCTCTGGGCGATCGAGAAGGTGCCGCCGGCCACGGCATTGGCGAATCCGGCGGTGCCGTTGGTGGCCGACGTCGTGATCAGGAACTTGTCGGCGGAAAAGCCCGTGATACCACCGGAAGCCCTCGCGATCGTCCATGAGTAGCTGACCGCCGGGTCGAAGTTGGCGGCCGATCCGCTCACGACAGGACCCGTGCCCGACAGCGTCCAGAGATCAATGGCAAACGGGGCGGCCGAGGTGGAATCGATCGAGAGCGATCCATTCACCGCCAGCAGATCCCAGGCATCCGTGGCCCCAGCCGTACCGGTGGCCGAGAGCATCTGCCACGCGTACCGACCACCGCTCGTCAGCGACAGTGGCGCCGAGAGCGTGAGGCGACCCACGTCCGATCCAGGCTGGAGCGTGGCCGTGGCAGCAAGCGAGACGGCGCCGCCGATCGTGCCCGAGCCTCCCAGCGTTGCCCCGGCGGCGACGAGGACAGGCCCGGTCGCGGCCGCCTGGTTGCCGTTGACGTAGAGGGCTCCAGTGGTGACGTTGGTGGTCCCGGTGTAGGTATTGGCCCCTGCGAGGATCAGCGTTCCCGAGGCGCCTGTCCCCGTCTTCACGAGCCCTCCATCCCCGGAGAAAACGCCCGAGAGCGTCACGGTGCCCACGGTGTTGGAGCCGGTCTGCGTCGTTTCGACGGTGAGATCCCCGGTGAGCGCGGCTCCCGATGTGATCGTCAGCGGGGAGGTGTTGATAGACGAATCATCCTTGTTGAGGACGATCGAGCCGGCGGACGGGAGGGTGACGTTGGTGTAGGTCACGGCGCCGGCGGTGATCCGCGCGGTAATGCCGGCGCCGCTGTCGAGGGTGACGGCGTTGGTCACCTGGCCACCCGTGGGCGCCACGTTTTGGCTGACGAGCCTGACCCCGCTTCGCACCCGCACCGAGCCCGTGCCGAGGGCATCGCTTCCAGCGAAGAACGTTCGGACATTATTGTTGGATGAGAGATCCCAGTTGACGTTCGTCGGGATGCCGGTTGTGTTTGAAATGTTAAGGCCGCTTGCTCCTATGACGGTCAAGGTTTCTCCCGCGCCGGAAAAACGCCCTTCGTAGATCAGGACGCCTCCGTTGATATTGAGCGAGCCGCCCCCCGATCCGATCGTGACTCCACGATTGGCATTGAGCGTGACGGAGGTACTCGATCGCAGAATGCCGCCGTTCAAAAGCGTCAGCTGATCGTCCACGACAGCGGCGGGATTGACGCCCAGTTGGTTGTTGTTGCTGATCTGCAACACGCCCCCACCGACCACGGTTTTGCCAGTGAAGGCAGTGTTCGACACCTGGAGCGTCAGCGTGCCCGATCCGATCTTCGTGAGCGTGCCAGCGCCGCTGATCCGGCCCGAACCAGAGCTTCCCGATACTCCATTGGTGTCGATCGTCGCACCGCCAGCGCCGATCGTGGTGCCGAGGCTCGCGCCGAAAATGGCGTTGTTGGTGGCGGACAGCTGCAGTGTTCCGTCGTCGATCAGGAGTGTCGACGATCCACTCCCGGACTTGATCGTCTTGCCGTTGAGACGAAAGACGCCGCCCGACGTGACATGAATGGCACCCGTCTGGTTCGACGTGTTCGTCAGTTTGATCTCACCGCCTCCGGCAAAGCTGAAGACGCCGGAACCGGTGACCAGCAGGGTGCCGCTTGTGACCGTCGTGTGCGTGCCGGTGAACCCCGCCGCAATGTAGAGGTTTGCGGCCGGACCGGAGAGATTGAACCTGCCGCCGCTCACGGTCATGATGCCGCCATTGGGAGCGTAGTTGCCCACATTCACGCCCCAGCCTGCCGAGGTGGCGTAGTTGATCGTGCCGGAGGTCTGCGTGAAGGTGCCGCTCGACGCGGTGCCGACGGAAAAATAGTCGGTTCCGCCAAGCGTGCCGAGCCCGGCCGACCAGTTGACGCTTGCGCCTTGTTGGATTACGAACTTCTGCGTTTCGACGGACGGACCCGTGAGGTTGGTCGTGCCGCTGCTGAAAAAAAACTGTTTTCCGGTGCTGCCGGTGCCGAGTATCACGTTTCCAGCGAGGGTGAGCGTGCCGGAACCAGAACGAGTGATGTTGCTCAACCCGTAGACGTCGGCCGAGATGGTCGCCGCCGTGTCAAGGGGCACCGTGATCACCGGCTGAGCGGTGGTGGTGAGGGTGAGGGTATTCGCAGGGTTGCCCGCATTGTCGATCGTCCACGTGGCCGGCGTCAGGGGGTCTGCATCGCCAAACGTGATTCCAGACAACGTGCGCGGCGCATCGAGTGACACGGCAACGTCCGTGACGATGTCGGTGGCAAACGTGGCGGTCGATCCATCACCGTCGGCGACCGTGCCATTGAGCCAGTTGGCCGAGTCGCCCCAGTTTCCGCTCGTGGTGGCCGACCAGGAACCACTCGCGGCCATCGCCGGATGGGCCAGGCACGCGACGACGGTGGCCAGCGCGACGAGGGAGAGCATGCGTGCGAGCCGACCATCGGCCATCGGACCGACGGCTCGGTTGAAGGAAGCGTTCATGAACTGACTCATTGGGGAGTGCCCTTGGAGAGAAGAGGAGTGCGGGGAAGCGAGACACTTTTCCAGGATGGACCGATGCAGATGTCGCCAAACTCGATCTGACCGTCGCTGGTCGACTCCAGCGACAGTGTGTCGAGCAGCATGTCGGTCTCAACGCTGTCGCTGACCAGCGACCAGTCGCTCGGCTCATCGGGCTCGGCGAGCTGATCGATCGCCATCAGCCGCACCAGGACCTGATCGGGCTTGGTACTACCGGCGACGATCTTTGCGACCACGGCGTAGGTTTGATCGGGAACTTGCGGAAGCGATGCGCGGGAGACTGCTTCGCCGAGCCGCACGAGCGCCGAGTCGTGCTTGCGAAGGGCGATTTGGATCAAGGAAAGATTTCGCTCCTCGTCGTCGAGCGACACGCCATGCGTTCGAAGCACGATCATGGCGCGGTGCTCCCTTTTTTTGCCGACCGGACCCCGGCGAACGAGATACCGCAGGTAATAGATGCCATCCTTCGACAGGTCGATCGGCGTGTCGAGCCTCCGGTGGGCCGCTGAAACATTCCCATCCGAGCCGTCGCTCCCGGGCGGGGCGTGACGTAGCGACACCGACCCCTCACCGGCCAGTCCCGGAGAGCAGAGCCGCAACGACGAATCCTTCCGCGAAAGCCATGGTCCAGACCATCCGTAACCCGACTGCAGGCCCTGGATTCCGTCGGCGCCCTGCTTGAAGCCGTCATACGCGGTCGGGTTGTCGGACTCATCGGCTGCCACCGGTGCGTCCAAGGACAGGGCGATGAGCGCCGCATTGAGCGGAATGGCAACGCCGCGTTGCGAAAGCGATTCGTATCGCCTCGCGGCGCCCGCCTCGATGAGCTCCGTCAGCGACGGCGAGGAATGGCCTTCTGCGGAGCGTTGGACGGAGCCGTCCGACACATGAACCTCCTCCAACGCTCCGTCGATCACCGCTGCGTACTCGGTGCCGATGTCCCTGAGGATCGAGCGAGGCGTGGCGATCTCGATCGTTTCGCACGACGGATCGCCCCGGAACAGGAACGTGGCCTGTTCGATCGTCACGCGTCGCCGTGAGACGAGGGAGAATCGTGACGTTCCGTCGAAGAGAATCCTGGAGCCGCCGTCGAACTGGATTTCCAGGCTCCCATTCGCGAGGACATAGGCAGCCGGGAGCAGTCGCATGCCGGGCGAGATTGGCTGGTCGTTGAGGGTGGCGGTGGGGCTTGCCGAGAGGATTGTCGCCACGTAGCCAAGAGGCAAGGTCGACCCGGCCGATGGAACGGAACCGTCGATGGCTGGCGTTTCATTCCGACGGGCGCTCGCCGAAACAAACCAGCCCACCAGGAGCGAAGCAGCCATCAGCGACGAGGTGAGGATCGCGAACCAGGGGCCGCGACGGGTCGACGAGGCTGGCACCGGCGGCACCCGGCCCATGAGGCCCGCCGACATGTCGAGGTAACGCAGGTAGAATCGCCGCGCCTCGGCGTCTTCGGCAAGCCGTTTGGTGAGGTCGGCGCACTGCATCTCCGACGCCGTGCCATCGACGACGGCCGAAAGGAGCGTGTGCAACTCGTTCAGAGAATCCCGGGTCATGGAGAGCCTTCGAGGACGACGGAACGATCGATGCAGTCGAAGAGCTGTCGACGGATCCGCTCAAGATTGCGAAACATGGTGCGTCGGCTTTGTGAGAAAGCTGCCGCAATGTCGTCTACCGGAGTCCGGTCGACGTATCGGGCCTGGATCAGCTTTCGATCACGGTTGGGGAGTTTTTCAAGGCAACGGTCGAGGGCGGCAAGCCGCTCGAGCAGAGCAGGCTCCTCCTGCTCACGGGCCGTTGCGAGAAGTTCGAGCACCTCGGTTGGCAGCCGAAGCATGCGTCGGGGACGCTGTTGCTCATAAAACTTCAGCACCTTGAGATAGGCAAAGCCACAGGCCCATGGCAGAAACGGTCGCGAACGGTCATACTCCGCGAACTTCCGCGAGATCGCGACGCACACTTCCTGCAGCACATCCTTTGCATCCTCTTCGTGGGGCAGGAGGCTGTAGATGTAGCGCCGAAGATGGTCGTAGTTGGTGGTGATCAGCCCGACGAAGAGTTCATGGTCGGGGCCGGACGGCTCGGTCATCACGACCCCTCGGTCGGGTGGAGTGCATTCCCCGCGTGAGGAGTCTCACGCTCGCCATATCTTCCGGTTTTCCGGGAAAGAGTGCCAATCAACCCCCTTCCTTCGGCCGAAAGCCACGGCGGGCCGCCATGGCGGCGACCACCACCCCGGCCAGGAGTCCGAGGCTGGACGGTTCTGGGACGGCCACGGCCGCCCCCGACGGGAGCGACAGGGGGGCGTAGGAACCCCTGTCGAAAAGGCCCGTCCCGAGTGCCAGGGCGACGTCGGTGGCATCCACGAATCCGTCATAGGTGTAGTCGCCACCCGACCAGCCCGCGAACTTCAGGGAATCATAGGTGGCGGAGGCGAGGTAGTCACTGAAATCGAGGAGGTCGATGGACCAGTCGAGGTTTGCGTCTCCAGGGGCCGCGTAGGCGAAGGTGACCGACCCGTCGCCGTTGTCGAGCCATCCAATCGAACGATCCTCTCCCTGGGCCACCTCAGCGGCTGCAATGCTCGAGGTGATGCCAGACGTGCCGTTCCAGGGGCCTTCACCCCGGCCCGATAGGATTGCCGACAGCAGCCGTACCGCCGAGAGACCCTCGGACACGGTCACCCGACCGCTTCCGACATCCACAAGGCCGCCTGCCGTGGGATCAAGGCCGCCCACGACCGTCGTCTGGTGCGGGGCGACCGTCATGATTCCTCCGGCGATCGGCGTTACGCTGCTGTGCTCGAGTCCGCGGGGGTGAGCCAGCGTGACGGCGCCTTCCCGGATCGTCATGCCGGCCGAGAGCGTGTTGGCCCGGTCGATCACGAGGGTTCCCGCTCCCTTTTTTTCGAAGGGATGCACGCCCGAAAACAGGCTGTGCCCCGCCTGGCTCTGGGTCTGCACGCCGCTCGAAACGTCGATGGTGATCGTGGCTGGTACGCCGAGTTCGTACACCAGCGCTGGCTGGCGGAAGTAATACGGCGTGGCATCGGTGGCACTCGTCGGCGTCTCCATCGCCGCGATATCCCATCCGATCGAGGCGTTGCCCAGGTCGCGGTCGGGGTTCAGCCGAACCTGAAGGAAGCTCCCACCGGCATAGTCGGGGTGTGCCTCGTAGAAGGTGCGGAGGTAATCAGCCAGAACGACCGACGCCTTGTCGTTGGAGAAGGTGCGAGCCAGGTGCTGGCCAGAGGTGATGATGTTGTCTTGAAGCTTGACGTTGTCGGCTCGGTTGGCGAGGTTTTTCTCGGCGTCGGCCTCGAGGTATTCCGTGAGCGGAGTCGCGGTCTCGGTGATGCCGATCGCCCAGAGGTCGGCATGAACGGTGCTCACGTTTCCGGTCTGTCGGACGATGTGAAAACTCACGAAGGCTCGTTCGAGGAGCGACGGATCGTCGAGCCGCGGGAGTTCGTACGCGAGGATGGCAGAACGGCCGGCATCGGTGCCCGTAAGGGGTACGACGGCGCCGACCCGCATGTCGGTATCGCTCCGGACCACGCCCCCTTCGGTGAGCGTGAAATCGGTCGCGCTTCCGGGGATGATCTGCCGCGTGAAGGGGTTGACGCTGGTGGCCTCGCGTCGAAGCTGGTGCAACTGTGTCTGCACGGTGTCGAGCGCCTGCTGGGTGCCGATGGGAAGAGCGTTGATCGGGCCGGGCCGCAGGAGATTGTTCATCTGATACGGATCGGCAGCGAGGTCGTAGAGTTCGTCGTAACTCGAGCCGAGGTCGGGATACGTGAGATAGAGGTGAGACTGGCTTCGCACGGCATCCCAACTCGGGATTTCCGGATACTTCAACTCCTGGCGATATGACGCGAAGACGGCGTCGCGGGTCGGCCCGGCGGAACCGCTGAGAACACCGTTGAGCGGCTTGCCCTGCATGGTGCCGGGAATGCCGAGCCCCGCCGCCTTCAGAATCGTGGGGGCGAGATCGATGTTGGTCACGAGCGCGTCCGACGTCTGGCCGGGTTGAATGCCCGGGCCACGGACGAGGAGGGGCACGCGGATCGACTCCTCGTAGGCGAGCCGCTTGTCGCCCCGGCCATGTTCACCCCAGAAGAAGCCGTTGTCGCTCGTGAAGATCACGAGCGTGTTGTTGTCGAGCCCCTTCGCCTCGAGCGCATCGAGCACGCGACCGATGTTGGTGTCGATGTCGTGCAGCATCTCCATCTGGCTGATCTGCTGGCTGTTGCCCATGGTGTCGTTGGGATGAAGGCCACCGTACCCAGGACGGCTGAACGCCGGCTTTTCCGCGTTGATGTCCAGCCCTCCGTAGGTGGCCAGGGCGCTTGGCGGGCGGTCGATGGTTTCTCCGGCATACAGGCCTCCGGATTGGGTGTATTGGTCGCCGTGGGGGCCGTGGACCGCCTTGAACGACAGCGTCAGGGCGAAAGGTTCGGTGCGGCTGCCTCCCGTTCCGTAGTCCTTGAGGAAGTCGAGGGCGTAGTTGGTGAGGATCGTGGTGGTGTACCCGGTCTCGTTGACCGTGCGGACCGCAGTCGCATCCTGCTTCACCCGCAGCTGGGGATTCGTGTGGGTGCCCTGCCCCTGAAACGCCGCCCAGTAGTTGAATCCTGCGCGGGGTTCGAAATAGGAGTCCATGTGCCACTTGCCCACGAGGCCGGTGCGATACCCGGCGGATTGAAGCGTTTTCTGGTAGATGGGCAGTCGCTCGTCGGGTACGGCGTTGACCTGATCGTTGCGATCAAGGCCATGGGTCTCGGGATACTGGCCGGTCATCAACGAGGCCCGCGATGGGGAGCAGAGAGGGCACGTGGCGAACGAGTTGACGAGGTTCATTCCTCGGCCTGCAATCCGCTGGTCGATGTTGGGCGTCTGAACGAAGTCGTGGCCGGTGGCACCCAGCCCGTCGTACCGAAGATCGTCGACGTAGAGCAGCAGGATGTTGGGAGGCTTGGCCGGTTGGCCGGCCGCCGGACGGATGGGGCCAGCGATGGCCATCGCCACGGCTACGGCGGCGAGGCCGGCCGTGGTCATGCGGTGAAGACGAACGGGCAGATGCATGGTGGCGTGCGAAAAAAGAGTGGGGCGACGTCGTAAGAGTATTTCCGGCTCCAAGGGGCACCGTTCCGCTAGTTCCGGCCGAGGGCCGCAAATGCGGCATCGGCGGCCGAAAGGTACAGGCCCTGGTCGAAGAGCCCCTCGCCAAGGAAGGCGGAGAGGTCGAGCTGGTCGACGATGCCGTCGTAGTTGAAATCACCATCCGCCCATCCAAACCCGGCGGCGCTCGGGGAATCGATGTTGGACACGAAGTTGGCGATGTCGGCGACGTCGACGACGCCGTCGAGGTTCGTGTCGCCCGGGGCGACATAGCCGATCGTCACCAGGCCGGCATCGACGACATACCCCAGCTCCCGGCTCCCTGGCACGACGGCGCGTGACATGATTCCATTCGCACCATCCCAGCCCCCCGCACCGCGGCCATCAAGCAGGAGGCGGCGGACATCTGCCTCGGTCAATCCAGAGGCCACGGTCAGCCGACCTGCTCCCAGGTCGATTCGGCTCGTGGGATCGATCACGATCGAGGGAACGACGAGCTCGTCGAGGCCGATGTCGAGGGTGAACCGCGCGCCGGCTCGCACCTCGAGTCGCCCACTGCCAAGGGCGGCCTGGTTTTGCACGACCACGACCCCCTCCTCGATGACCGTGCCCCCGGAGTGGGCATTGGCCCCCGTCAGCACGAGCGTTCCACCGCCGCGTTTGAAGAGGGTCGCGATGCCGGAGCGGCCTCCCGGCTCGGTCGTCGTCTGACCGGCCGCGACCACGATCTCCAGATTGGTCGTCGTGATGGTTGCCTGGCCGGTCACGAGCTGGGCCGTGGCGGTAATGGTGGTGATCGCCGCCGTCGCCGGCGCGGTGAAGAGGCCGGTCGATGAAATGGTGCCTGCACCGATGGCAAGCCATGTGAGGGAAGGCTGCGGAGCGAGGGACGAGCCGAACTGGTCGACGGCCGTCGCGGAATACTGCTTCGTGAGACCGGCCACGAGCGTGGCTGTGCCAGGCGTGACCGTGATCGACGAGATTCGTTGTGCCACGGTCACGGACACGGCCGATGTGGCCGTCAGGCCGCTGGAATCGGTGAGCGTGGCCGTGAGGGTGTAGGTGCCGGCTTTGGAAAACGTCGCGACGGCATCCTTCGCGGCATTCGTGCCGTTCCCCGAGAACGTCACGGCTGCGGGGCCCTGGGCCGTCCAGCGATAGGTCAGGTTTGGCTCGCCGTGGTCGTCGGCGCCCAGCACCGAGAGCGTGGCGGTGGTGCCGGCGGACGCCATCGTGGCGGCGGCGGCCGTCGCCACCGTGGGGGCCGTGTTGCTGACCGCCACATCGGTGAACTCCACACGATTGAGCCGCGTCGCGGCGTCGCTGGTGCTGGCGAGGCCGACCAGGGCCGAAGAGCTCATGTTGATGGTGATGCTGCCGACCTCCGTCCATGTGGTGCCGTCGGGCGACCACGATCCCGTGAAGCGGGTGCCCTCGCGCACCACCCGGATCCAGGCTGGGGCAGCCTGGCTGGTGGGGCCGGCGACGACGACGCCAAAGCCGCCCACGTTCTGCCGATACTGCCAGACGATGCCGTTGGCGGCCGACACCGCCATCACCGCCTGCCTCGCATTCGGGTCGGTTGACTCGCGGATGATGACACCCGCCTTGGCCCAGCTCCCGGTGTTTTCGAGCGATGACACTCGGGCAGTGATGGTTCCGTCACCGACAAGAGGCTGCGACGTGAACCGAAACGAATCAGCGGATCCACCGATGGCCGTTCCACTCGCCACGGAGATGAACGTGCCCGATTGCCGTCCGGTCGCCCCCTCGCCAGCCACGCTGCCGACATCGGCAGCCGTCCACGGAATGGGCAGCGCGAGCATTGCCGGGGCGGCGGTGAAGATCGTCGGCGACGGGGCGGCCTCGGTGCTGCCGTTGATGGCCACCACGCGGTAGTAGTACTTCCCTAGCGCCGACACCGTCGTATCGCGGTAAGAAACCGTTCCGGCGGAAACCGTGGCCAACGCCGTGAACGAGGTGCTGGTGCTCGAACGTTCGATCCGGTACCCCGTTGCATTGGAGAGTCCCGTCCATTCAAGGTCGATGGCCGAGGAAGACTTCGCGGTGAAGGCGAGGTCGCTCACGGCCTGCGTGCCGGTCGTGCTTCCAGACACCACCACCGCATTGCCATCACCGTTCGGGCTCGTGGGCGAGATCCGAAACCAATAGGTGGTCCCGGCTGCCAGGCCGCCGGCGGTGTAACTCGGCACGTTGACGCCAACGGTGGCAATCTGGGTGAACGTGACATTGTCGGTCGATCGCTCGATCCGGTAGCCGGTCTCGCCGCTCGTCTCGATCCAGTTGAGGACGAGCTGGGAGTTGGAGAGCGACGTGACCGCCGCATCGCTCACGGGGCTGGGGCGGTTGACGAGGCTGGTCACCGCCGACGGGGCCGAGCGGCCGGTCGAGCCGATCGATCGCACCCGATAGAAATACCGCATCGCACCGGGCAGGCCGGTGTTGGTCCAGGACGTCGCGGACGATGTCGCGGTGAAGGCGGAAGTGAAATCGACCCCGTTGTCGGATCGCTCGATCTCGTAGCCCGTCGCCCCTGCCACCGGCTGCCACGACACCACGAACGATGAGCCGCCCCCCTGGCGGACCGAAACGCCCGATGGGGCCGCCAGTGAGCCGATCACATCCGGGGCATTGATCGCACCGGTGAACGCGACGTTCGTGAGGGTGGCCTTGCTGAGCTTCGACGTGGATTGGGCGGAACTCAAGAGCCCAATCAACACGGTCGATCCCATCGACACGGTGACCGTGCCGACCGTCGTCCACGATGCGCCGTCGGCCGAGCGGAAGGCGGTGATTACGTTTCCGGCCCGGACGAGCCGCACCCATGTGGCCGAAAAGGGAGCCGCCGTTCCATTGACGGTGCTCGATGACCCGCCCGTCGATGATCGGGAGATCATCTGCGGCCCCTGCGTGGCGGTCATCACCATTGCCACATGCTTGGAGTTGGCGGCAAGCGACTCGCGAATCTCAACTCCCGCCTTCGCCCAGCCGTTCGTGTTTTGAACGCCGGTTACACGCGCGGTGATGGAGCCATCGCCGCTGAGCGTCTGCCAGGCGAAGCGAAACGCATCGGACGTGCCGCCAACGGCGGCTCCGGCCCCCGTCAGGGTAAACGTTCCCGCGCCGAAGCCCGCGTCACCGAGGAGGCCGACCTTGCCAACGTCGGCCGAAGCCCACCCGTCGGGCAGGTCGTTGACCGACAGATCGTACATGCCAAGGTCGCCATAGTTGCCGTGGCTCGACACCGACACATACCACGTGCCGGTACCCACCGTGAGCACGATCTGTTGCTCGTTGGTGTCGCCGTCACTCGCTGCCACCAGCCCGCCCGAGGCGTCAAACACTTCCACCTTCGCGTCGAGGCCGGAAGGCTTGGTGGGCACGACCGAGATCACCGCTCCCGCGGCTCCAGCGGTGAATGAAAACGTGTCGACATCGCTCATCCGCTCGATGATCCCGTCGGCCGAGCGAGCGCCGTTGACGGCCGTCAGGGCCGACGCGGTGGCGATGGTTCCGCCATAATCGTCGGCTCGGAAGCCGTCACCGCCGGAAGGCTGGTACTTTTTGATCGCGTTCGCGATCACCGCGATGTCGTCCTGCAGGGCGCTTGCCGAGCTGCCAGGATGGCCGATGAACCACTTGTGCACGTCCTGGCGATAGTCCACGCCCATGATCGAGCCGTGCAGCGAATCGTAGCCGTTGGAATACTCGCTCGTTTTGTTGCCGAGGAGATCGTATTCCGATTGGTGCAACAGGCCAAAGTTGTGGCCAAGCTCGTGGGCGATGCCCGACGCCCGCGACTCCGCGGTGGCACTGCTGACCCAGGATTCAGGCTTTGAGTTGGGGAACACATCGACATAGCTCGTGCCGCCCGAGATGTCGTTGCTGATCACGATCCAGGCATACGGCACCGTCGGCTTGACGGTCGTCACGTCGACATCGAACATTGCGAAGTAGGCCGACGTCTGCCGATGAGCCTCGGTGATCGACGCCACCTCGGCGGCATTGAACGTGGTCGGGTCGCCGTCGACGTCGTAGGCGCCATTGGAACCATGGCCGTCGAAGTCGAGATAGATCGCCGTCGGGGCCCCGGGCAGGCTGTGGAGATCGGGCAGTCCGTTGGCGGCCGAGGCGGTGGCGGTGGTGGTGCCGTCGAGCGTCGAGAGCGTGCCGGTCGGAGCCGCCAGCAGCACGTCGAACGAATGGCTCACGTCCCACGTGTCGGCGGCGGTCGAAAGCGATGTCAGTCCATCGCCTGATGAAGGCTGATCAGGCTGAATCAGCCCGGGAAAAACGGTTCCTGCGCACAACGCGTGCCGCGATTCCAGCCGCTCCATGACGAGCCGCATGCCGCGACGTCGGCGACGCCGAATCGGAACGCCGGAGTGTGGAGCAGGGGTGGTCATAGGGAGAGTGTCGTCACGAAGGCCCGTGCGTCTGTACGTCTCATCTACGCTCGCAGTTCGTTCGATGGTGGTCAACGAAATGGCAGAGAGCGACGCATCGAAAAGGCCGCCCATGGAATGCTGGCGCAGACCAATGCATCCGGGACGTCGTCGATGCGACCCTCGGAGCAATCGCTATCCAGCGGAGAACGATCACGATGAGGGTGTATGCCGATCCCGAACACGCTGCTGCGTTCGCATGATGACCAATGTCGCCAGGCCGGCCAAGGACGAGAACACGATCGTCGGCTCAGGCACCACGACGAGCTGCAGGCTGCCCGACTGGAAGTAGGCCGCCTTGCCGCCGCCGAGATCGTAGGCACTGCCGATGCCGACGTTCTGGAGATTGGAGAGATCCACCGTGCCCGCGATGAGCGTGTAGGTGCCTTCCGGCG
>Ga0208783_10000138_pt1 | contig 42529 bp, 43 predicted proteins | sample DEB19_08_DNA_2_FD_184529 | JGI IMG/M metagenome (GOLD analysis project Ga0208783, IMG submission 184529) | Aqueous microbial communities from the Delaware River and Bay under freshwater to marine salinity gradient to study organic matter... | ecosystem: Environmental > Aquatic > Marine >... | reverse complement strand
ACATTTGCTCCCTCATTTGTTTCGTATTCCTTCTGAAGCATGTACGCCATCATCCTCATCTTGGCCTTTACGATGGCGTTGTGGTTCAGGCCATGGGATTTTGCGATACGTTCCTGAGCCTTGTCTAGGATGCTTGTGATCCTGTTTAACTCGCTTTCAAAACGAGCCAATCCCTCAGCGGACCTTTCGAATAGGGCGTTGAACACTCGCTTGGTCTTGAAATCTCCGAGAGATTGGTCGATGTAGTAGTTGATACCCCTCTTTGTTATCTCTTCGATGTAGTTCTCTCCCCTCTTGAAGAACGTCTTGAGCTTGGCAATCATCTTTGATACAACCATCGGATTGGCCTTAACGGCAGATGTCAGAACGTCCATTGCATCGAACGTCTTCTGAAGCCTGTTCTCCATGACCTCCGCGAAGTTGGAGATGTAGCCGTTCTTCATGTTGTCAATCATCTTGACGATGTTGCGAAGGTCATTGAGGCTCATGGACTCGACCGCATCAGATGATAGTAACTTCTTTAACTTCCTAGCCAACACACGCTCATCCTCCGTCGGGAACACCTCAGGGTCTATGTCGACAGATGACGAATAGACAACTCCTATAAGGTCCTGACGCTCGTTCTCTACGTTCTGAAGGGCCTGATTCACGTCATCCTCTGATATGCCTAGCGTGGACGCGGCGTTTGCCACCGCCTCTGACATGCTCTGACCATCATTGACGAGTCTTGACACCATAGAGTTTATCATCAGGTCCGTAGGACCCCTCTTCTCGGAGTATATCTTGGACTTGTTCTCGTTCATCATGTCACGCTCGTCGGCACTTATCTCACCTGCCCTCTCCATGGCCTTGAGCGTTTCAGCGTAGTCCAACTTCCCTTCCTTGTTGAACACCACGTTTGACGTGTTGATGAACCTGTCGTACAGGTCGTCGAGTACGGAGAACTTCTTATCGACTGCGTCCATGACCTCGGAGGCCATGTCGGTGACCTTGTTTATCTCATCCAACGTGAGGACCTTCTCGCGCTTTCCTACCATCTGAACGAGTTGCATGTAGGTGTTGAACACCTCTGCGGGAATAAACTCAGGGTTCAGGTTCAGCATCCTCTGAAGGTTAGGAACCAAGCCTTCTGCTATCCCTAGCTTGACGGCTACGTTTTTCTTTGCTGTAGGGATCATCTTCTTGATGGATGCGATTGTTTCCATGTACTCAGCGTCCTCCATCACGTTGGCCATATAGTCGACGAAGTTGGACACGGAAGCCTCGTCGAGTACCTTCAGTTTGGCGAACCTGTTCATTATAGCGTTCATCTGACGCAGGGAGATTTTTCCCGACTTAACCATCTCGTTAAGCTCCTCGGCAATGGCAACGTATGACTTCTTGATTGCGGAGGCAGCGTTCCTTGCACCCCTAGCCTCGTCAGTCAGCCTCTTCTTGAGGGCCTCCTTCTCAGACATGGTGACCTTCTTGGTGTCCTTGATGCCAAGGATCTTCTTCACGCTAGGTGCAGCCTTTTCCTTTTCATAGAACCTGTCACGGATGTCACGTACCAACTGCTCACGCTGAACGTCAGTAGCGTCCGTGTACAGCTTTGACTTTTCAAGGTATCTCATGACGTTGTCAAACGCCTGCTCCTTGGTTCCTCCCCTTTCTACGGTCTTGGCTATGATACCACCGACCTTCTGCATGGTGGCGTCATATCCGGGCATGTTAGCCTCTGACGGCTTCTCAGCTTTCCTGCCTTTGGTTACGATTTCGGGTTCGGCCTGATCGCCCGCCCTGTTCTCAGTCCAAGCCCATTCAGGAAGAAGACCTGTTTTCTGTTGAGCGAATACGGTGTCTTCTACCTTTGCTGATTGATTCTGATCACCATAAGGACCATAGTTAAGCCATGAGTTTTGGCCTCGTGTCTCAGTGGTAATGGCCGCTATAGCAGGACCCGTAAACAATCTTACGTGAGCCTGCCAAGCATTCTCCTCACCTCTTGCCCTGAATCCTGAACCTTCCATGCCATGGCCAAAGGCATCATGAACAGCCCTGAACAAATCGTTGGCAGTAACAGCATGATCCTTTCCGTTCTGATCCTTCCATACCAACCCTGTGTCTTGCAACATAGGATTATCCTCTACGGCCTTATCTGTCAATCCCTCCGTACCGAAACCATCGTAGGTTCCGTATACAGCCATCTTTTTATTGTTTCGTAAATCCCTTATAGCTCTCCAAGGTTTTCCGTCATACGGATCTGTTTTGGAGTCAAAGAAGGTGAACTCATAACCTGCCTCAACCAAAGCATCATACTGCTTTTTGGTTTGCGATATCAAGTCATTGTACGCCTCTCTTACCCTAGGATTCTTAGGGTCATGTTTCATTTCTTCATAAGCCTTTGCTAATTCTCTAGCAAAGTCCTCGTCGACACTTACGTACTCAGATTGCCTTTTCAGGTCTATGCCATTATCCTTGGCATACTTCTCTGCTATGGCTACGATTTCGGGGTCGGGCCCTGTCGCCCCTTTGACAATTGGCGCACCTTCAAGCGGCGCAAGGCTTCGTAACGCTCCGATCCTTCTTCCGTCTCCACTTCTTCTACCTTTGGTAACGATTTCTTCGCGAAATTCGCCGCCTTCTCCAAGGACGATAGAAGTTGCTCGGGCTGCGGCATCCGCCCTTCTTCTATCAACTTCTGAGCTACTGATTCCATATCGCTCAGGTTGTATTTCTTCTTCTGATTTTCCATATTGTAAAAGTAATTGATTTGCACCGTCTACAAAAGAATACGACTCTACAGCAGCACCCATCCTTTTATACATCTGCTGTTCCAAATACCATAAAGCCGCCTGTAATTCATGAACCTCTAAACCCAATGAATTGGCAGCTATCTGAGCCGCCTCTCTCATTACAGCCCTTTCTGCGTCTGTTCTAGGGGTTTCTTGAATATCAGGTTTCCCTTTCTCATCTATGGTCATAAGGGTTCCCATATACCTATTCCAAGTCCTGCTCCACCAAAGGTCCATGGTAAGTTCAGTAGGAGTTCCCGCTACATTTTGGTGGAATGCACCTAGCTTTTCTCCTATGATATAAGACCCAAATCTTTCACCGACAGGATTCTTTTTTGCTTTGCTTCCATTGGCATCAGGAAGACCTTCATTGTATTTTCTGAGTTCAGATATAGGGTGTTTGCTATTAAGCCACTTGATGGCATTTTTTACACCACCCTGATCCGATATCAAAGACTCTAGCCTGTCTAGGTTTATGGCGATAACATTCCCTTTTACGGTCCAACCCTTTCCAACCAATCCATTATCTACCTGCTCCATATTAAGGACATCCGCAATTGGTATTTTCAAAACACCATTGCCCTTTTTGAATATGTAGTTGGTAGAGCTTTTCTTTATCAGCTTCAGCTCTTTTGTCTTCTCCTCTTTCTTTCCTTTACTATTTACCTCCTCGTATGTTACGTTGTACCCCGGAGTAAGGTCTGACTTTTTGACTCTTATTATTTTCCCATTTTTCTGCTTTATGTCATAAGCGGCCTTTGTCTCTTTTACGATAGTTCCCGAAGGAGCAAAATACTCTCCTTTTTTGTCTTTCAATTTTGTCCTTACAGACACCTGACCCGGTTGGTATTTTTCGAATTGACCCGTCTCTCTGTTGTATGTCTTCCAAATAGAAAAGGCAGCCTTTACATTCTCTCTAGGATTTATACCTATGGAAGAAAGGGCCAATACCACTCTAAACAAATCCATATTTTCAGGATCGTTCAATGAGTTTGCCTCAGACATCTCTCCGTTCTTGATAGCTATATCGGATATCTCTTTCAGTTTGGCATCAAATTCCTTTACTTTATTCGTATACCAATCTAATCCCGTATCACCTTTATAATCATTGAAGAAATACCTTAGGTCGTTGTATGAGTTTATCAGGAATCTCTGAATCCTTTCTTCTGAAGGAGACGATGGTGACAGAATTATATCTACCGCCTTTTCCATTGCAGAAGCCACCTCTACTACGGACTTCTTTTCCTTTTTCCCCAAAGGCTCTACTGACAATACATCCTTAGCGGAAATTCTTTGGCCCTTCGATACCACTCCTTCGGCAATCTTAACTTTGCCTTTCTCGGTAACCTCTACAGCCTCACCCGCAGCAATAGACTTTGACATGCTGTTGAAGAAGTCGACAAGGTCATTGGTAGCCGTCGCCTCTGATATGGACTTGAACGGAACAAATGCGCCTCCGGTAATCTTTGATACCACCTTGTTGATAAGCTCAAGGATTTTGCTTACGGTGACCTTGTTGAGCGTGTCCTTGTTGGTGACCAATACAGCGGCCAACTCTACCAAGAACTCCTCGTATGACTCTGACTCCTCGTATTGGTCTGCAAAGTCCCTTAGCTGCTTGTTCCTGTCCGCAGACAGCACCTTTGAGATCCTGTCCCTGAACACCTTGAAAAGCTTGGGGTCGTCACCGAATGCCTTGAGCATCACGGCGTGTGCCACCTCGTGAGGGACCGTGTTGATACTCGCCTTGTTCAGGTTTATATGTATTTTGACAATAGTCTTGCCATCAGCCGTCCTGACCCTAGTCAAGGCACCACCTTCGCCTCTGAGGCTCGGGTTCTTTCCTTCTTCCATAGCCTGATTGAACGTAGCCTCATCCTCGTGCAATACTACGTCAAAGTCAGGGAACATCGATTGAACGGTCTTGACAGCCTTCATAGCCTGACGGATGATCTTCGCCTTGGTGGTGTCAGGAGTCCTTGCCGTCAGCTCATCGGCAGCAGCCGTGTCCTTCATCGACACACCCTTAGCCGTAGGGGCTGCGGTAGGGGCAACGGCAGGAGCCTTCTTACCCAACATCTCAATGGCCTTATTGGCCAAGTCAGGGGTCATGCCAACAAGCGCCTCGGGGCCTACTAGGTATTCATTCTTTTGTGCATCAGTGAACGCACCGACAGAATCGTCCAAAGCAACAACCTTTGCTTCAGGGGCAAATGACTTCCTCCATTCATCAATGAGATTTCCCCGTTGACGACCATCCCTCTCAATTCCCTCCTCAGTCTTGTTGTCGGCTGTTTCTCCTATGATCCTATCTGAATACTTGAAGCCATAACTTTTTAATAGCTCCCTTGTTGCATTAAGGTCTCCTGTCCTGTGGGAAGAGCTGATGACAACATATGCGTCAGTGTCTTCTATGATCCTGTTTACTTCATTTATAGCATCCTGAGATACATTTTGACCCATCGGAGCTATTACCCCGTCCACATCCAAGAATATTATCTTTTCAGGTTTTGCTCCTGACGATATACCGAACTCATTTTTTGTTATTTGCTCGACCTCTTGCGTAGGAGCGACACCCGCTTGGGCAGCGACTTGTCCTTTGTCTCCTTCTCCCACTTCTTGCAATCCCACTTGGGGTTGTTCTGCGCGTAACACGCCTTCCTCTGTGCTTGGCTCTTGAATGGCATCTTCTTCTTTTTTTAGTGATTTCTTTTTAACCAAGTCAGCAATCTTCTGCTCAGGGTTGGTCATCTGTATGTTGGACGACTGAGCCTGCTCAGGGGTCATCTTGTCGATGGCATTGACGAACTCCGAACGGGTCATCTCCTTGCCATCTATGGAATATGTCGGAACCTTCTCGGACATACTTTCCAACTCGGCATTTATCTCATCAATACGGGCAGCCTGCTTCTTTACTAGTGAAGGCTCCTTACCATTCTTCTCTGCCTCCAACTTCCTACGCTCCAAGATGAGGCCAAGTGCCTGCCTCTGTTGGGCAGGTGTCATGTTCTCAGGTATTGAGTTCATGATTGACACCGCGTTGCGGTAGTCGTTTATCCTCTTGTTGGCCTGTTCACTACTGATTATACCCTTGGAAACACTTTTCTTAAGCTTGTTGGCATACACATCAAAATACCTAGTGTCGTTTGCAATGTTTCTGAACGTAAGCACGTCGTCGTCACTGACACCATTGAAGTTGTTTTTAGAGTATGCAGTGGCAATAGCAGGCATCACGCCCATGATATGACCGCCGATAGCCTCCTGTACGCCCGCCACAAGGAACTCCTTTGCGAAATCCTTTGCGGTCTCAGGGGTGTCGAACATGTCCTTTTCGTTGGCGATATTGTAAAGCTCTTTGATACCCGTCTCGGCAGCATACTGAGCGGCACCCGTTTCTGATTCAGCAAGACCTGCAGCGGTAACAGTCAAAAGACCCCTAGCAATGGCACTCTCGACCTCGTTCTCGACAAGGTTCTTGAAGCTCGTTGCTGTCGTTGTCTTACCTGCCCTTGTCAGTGCCTTCGCAGCAAGGTTGTTGATGAGACCCGACTTTGACAGGGCGTTCCTGAAACCATAGTTCTCTAGCACCGCGTTGACGATACCTATAGACGATGCTAATCCCGCCTTCATGTAAGGGTTTACCTCGTTGAAGTCGGAGTCACCCTCCATCTCTTGCATGCTAGACCCGTATCCCTGAAGGAAGAACGCAGGCACACTGCCCGAACCCATCAGCATGGCAGGTACAGATGATGCCAATCCTGATATGGACTGCTTTATGATGCCTGCCTGCTCGTATTCTTTAGTGGTCTCAGCTGACTTATAAACGTCCGCCCCTCTTTGTACGCTTTGCGAGAGTGCGTCTGACTTTGATCGCTCTATATTGAGGAGTGAGTTGTTTATTTTTTCTACGTCCTTGTCTCCGATGGAAGACTTCCAATTCTTGAATGCGTCAGAATATATCCGCATCTTTTGGTCGTAAGACAGCATCGCACCCTCTGCTCCTGCCTCCATGACGGGAGGATTCTTTGTCATGGCCAAAAGCTCTTCGGGGACCTCTATGCCATTCTTGACGGCCTTCATGACGAAGTCTCTCATGTACGAGACATCGTTTGTGTTCCTGTACCTGCTCACCGTCTCATCGTTACCTGTGGCATAGTCGATGATGTCCTCTACCCCGAACTTAAGTGAACGTCCCGCCTTGATGACACCGATGTCCATACTAGCCACACCCTGAATCAGGTTGTTCCTGACAAGGCCAAAAAGAAAACCCTGCTCAGACTTTGCTGTGGCGTACCTTCCAACGGAAATCCTCAGGTCCCTCTCATATCCCTCTAGATGCTTCTGCTTTTCCTCAGCCTTTGATGACCTACTAAGGAGTTCATTTCTTTTTGCTTCGAATGCGTTTACTCTTTCTATATACTCAGGAGATTGACGCTGATCCATAGGCACAGCGGTAAGGTCCTTCATCTCCTGCTCGAGTGACGCCTTGTCTAGGATGAGCTGTTGGTATTCCTTGTTGAGTGACGTTACCTGCTCATTGAACGACTTGTTGGCATTGTCTAGGTCCCTGTCGTTTCTTATGCGCTGTTGGTATGCGTTCAGCTCCTCCTCTTTCTTTTTTATGGCAGGCTTATGTGCGCCTATCCACTTTGATATATCCCTTGACCACTCCTTGTTTTGTGCATCCATAAATGAATCCACTCCGACAACTATCTTGTCAGTCTTTGTAGGGTCGAGAGGGTTCGGTGCTGATATTTCAATAGCCTCAAATCCGGGTTGAGCCTCGGACACGGTGAAGCCATAGTCCTTGAACATGCTCTGAAGCTCTGAGGCCACGGCATCTTCATCCCTGTTTATGAAGTCAGGGGTAATCTCATTGATAGACCTGTCAAAGTCGACACCTGACGTCAATGCCTTATCAGCCTGTCCTTTGGCCTGTTCTTCCGCCGCCTTCTTCTCCTCTTGTTTTATAATCTTAGCAGCTCCTGATGCTGCTATCTCATCAGACATAGGACTCCTTCCCATGTACCCAAACCTTTCCTCGTTACGGATCTGCTCAGCCGTCATAGGCTTTACAGTAGACCCATACATACGAATCAACTCCTCGTTTGATGGGGCAGGTGGTAGAGGTTTTGTAGTACTAAGCTGAGTAGATGATGCCGATGAAGCAGCGGCCGATGGAGATGCCGTAGCGACGCTCGGAGCGGCCTGTGCTGTTGGCTGTTGGCTTGGACTTGGAGCCGGGAGGCCCTTCCTCTTTTTTTTTACACCGATGAGTTCCTTGAAGTGTTCTATGTCTTGATTGTATCCTCCCTTAGAGAAAATCCTATGGGCCTGCTCAAGAGCCTTTGGGTTAGTAGATACCAACTGCTGAAAGTCTTCTATACTTCCATTGTATCCTCCCTTGGAGAACATACTATAGGCTGCTTCTAGCGCTTTCTGATTCATATTTATCCTTAGTTAAATTCCGATGTATCTTCTGTTCCTCCTGACGTTCCTGTAGTAGCCCCTGTAGAATTGAGTCGTACAAATTCACTCAGGGCATCTGCATCTGATTTTGCTCCCGAATCAAAAGCTCTTTGCACATCATAGTAAACACCCTTGCCATTAGGAGCCTCGACCAATACCCTATCCTCATCATCAGGGTCAGCACTTATCTTGAATCCTAGTGATCCTATAAGGTTTGTAAGTGTTGTTATCTTATCTGCTGTAGAGCCCTTGCCTGACCTGAAAATAGAAATAGCAGATTTTGCTATACCATCAGCCGCTCTATTTACATTAGCACTTGCCATTGCCTTTTTATTTTCCTCCTGCGCTGCTGCCTGTTCAGGTGTAAGCTCCGTTGTTATCTCAGACATTGCCCCTGAGAAGTCAGTAATCTTAGCCAAATCACCGACCTTGAGCCCTGTCCCTCCGTCTCCTCCCTTCCTTACCGCCTCGTCAGGAGAGAATGACAGTCCTGATACCAAGCTACCCTGTTGGGCGAAGTATCCGAAGTTGTTCTGTCCTGAATTGAATGGGATGGTGCCCCTTTCAATCTGACCCTTGGAGTTCTTTCTTGTGTATGTTATACCACTTCCTTTCACGTCTATCGACATGATGCCTTGGTCTCGGACATAGTCGTTCCTGAGCAGGGAGTTTACAGCCGACTGCTTCTGTGAGGCGTCACCCCAAAATATCTGATTCCACGCCTTCTGAGCCTCTAGCTGCTTGGTGTAGGTACCACTACCTCTGCCTCCTCCGCCTCCGCCGCCTGATGGAATCCTCTGAGCGGTCTCCACATAGTCGTACTTCCTCCTGACATCGTCACGCATGAAATCGAACGAGTCCTTCTTCTGAGTGTCGGTGAACTTTACAATCTGCTTTCCCTGTGCGTCAGACTCCACATAGACGGCCTCAGGGGCCTTATCATTGGGGTCGAACGTGATTCGATACTCAAGACCATTCGCTGAACACACCGCGTCGGTGTCGGTCAGTACAGACAACCTGTTATAGTCATTAGCCAACAACGCATTGATCCCCTTCCTCTCTGCCTCCTGAAAATCAAAGATGAGCTTCTTAGACTTCTCGTCCTTATAGGTCCTGCTCGTTATATCCTCAACTGTCCCTGAATACCCTGCCCTGTTCAGCACCTCGACCTGTTTGCCCATCTGCTTTGCAAAGGTGTCAGTCGCTGCTCCGTAATCATACCTGTCGTACTTGGTAGTCAAAAGGTTCCTAGCGGCATCAACAGACATGATCTTGCTAGGGTTGGCGGACATAGCAAACACCTTCTTTCCGTCAACGTCACGCTCTTCCTTCATCGCCAAATTCACCTGACCCGTGTATGGGTTGATGAACAGGCCCGACTTTGAGAAGTCTCCGAAGTTTTCAATCTGCTCCATGTTGGCTATTTCTAACAACATGTTTTCGCCTTTCCTAAATCGCTCCATACGGTCGCCATACGCCTGTTGGTATTCGGACATCATCGTAAAGGCACGCTCAGTGCCGTCGGAAAGATTCTGACGGGCCTGAAGGAAGTCATTGAGGCCTAGTTGCCCCGACTTGAGCTTCCTGTCCAAGTCCAACATGTACTGAGTAGCATTACCGCTATACTCCAAAGCCATACCCCTGACGGTCTTACTCTCGCCCTGAGGAGCCTTTGTGGCTAGGTAGTCAAGTACTTCCTTGTTTACCTTGTCAATCTCAGCCTTCTTTTCTTCACGGACACGGCTTGTTTCGGCAAGCATGTCCGACATGTCCTTGCCGACCTCAGCCCAATTTATGTAGCTGTCCGCTGTCCGTTCTACGTATCCGTATTTTGTTGCCATCTATGTAGCTATATTATTGATAGATTATTAACCTCCTATACCGGGGAATCTTCCCAACTCTGAAAGGGTTGGTTTGCCATAATCAAAATAGGTTTTTGGTTTAACTTTTAATCCTGCAGACCAATCGTATATACCTTCTAGTCCCTTTATATTCTTAGCACCAATTTCACCTATTCTTTTTGACCATTGCTCACCCGTTAAAGACCCTACCCCTTCTACTCCTTTGATACCCTTCTCTGCTCCCATTATTTCAAATGCCTGTTGAAATGGAATAGCCTTCCCTTCCTTCATAAACTTAGGCCCAAGCATTCCTTCTTTAGCCGCCTTATTATACGAGGCCTCTACCCCCGCCATTGCTTTTCCCGCCCGCGTCTGCTGATAGAGCGGAACCATCTCAAGGCCTTGTTGAACGGTGCTAGTGAGACCTTGAAAGCCCTCAGCGGTAGCCTGAGCAGCTGCCTCTTGTGCATCGGCGGCAGCCTGCTGAGCCCCTTGTACCTCACCTAAGTCTAATTGCGTCTGTATATCACGAAGCCTTGACTCCTCCTCGGCTGTGGCCATCTCAAGTGCCGACAGCTCTTGACCCATAGCGGATCGTATCTGTCCCTGAGCCTCGGTCTGAGCCATCTGAAGGCGTCCTGCGGTAGCAGCTACGCCACGCTCGCTCTCACGGGCAGCCTCAATCTGTTGTGCGCCTGCTGAAATAGCCGCCTGACGGGCCAACTCATACGGCTCCTTCTGAATAGAAAGAGCCTCCATATAGTTGACGTCTAGTTTTTTCCTAGCCTCCGCCATGAACTTATCAGCCTCGGACTCAGCCTCACGCTGAAGTCTTCTCTGCTTGCCCGCCTGAGCGAATGACATAGCGGTAGTCCCTGCCGATATCGCAAGACCTGCCGCCGCTATTGCTGTTGATGTTGCTATTGCCATCTTATAATGTTTTTATCATCTCCCCCACGTATGAGTCGCCTTGAAGGTAGCCATGTTCCTTATATCTGATGATAAGGTTAGGGTGTTTTATCAGGGCGTATGCGTACTTGTTACCCGAGCTTTTTGCCACGTTGGTGAGTGTAGATACCAACAGGTTCAAGGCGTCGTTTCTTTTGGTCTTTTGGTTGTAGTTCTTGTTGGAGATTATCCAATCCACCCAAGCCACCTTTGAATTCGTAACATAAAGGAACCCCGCACAAATAGGTGTATTGCCATCGAGAACAATAAAACCACCCTTGCCGTTCTCAGGCAAAAAGTCCTTATCAGGCGCCTGCCAACCCCAATCCTTCCACCACCCGACAAGGGTCTGTTCGTAGTCATTTTCTTCCAATACCCTTATTTTGAGTGCCTTCATGCCCTACAAATTTAGGATTTTTAGGGATAACTCTTCATAACATCTGCCTCTACCGCAAACAATTCCACCTTGCCCGCATTGTTATTCTGCATATTGAATACGCAATAGTGACCTAATACCCCATGGGACTCGGCTATCGAGTTCTTCACATAGAGTACATAGAATACAGGGGACGGAATCGGTGTGGTACCCGGAGGAGATAATGTATTTACCGTAAATGTGGTTTGAGAGGATGTCCTAGTGACATTCGTTAGGGTTCCTGCCAAAATAGGAGTCAAAACAGGAAGGGATGTGTCTACCCAATAAACAATGTCACCAATACTGACAACCGAATCTACCTCAGTGTCAAATACCATGGTGGTGATGGGTCCGGCTATTGTTGCATTGGATGTCACACCGACACCCGTCATGCTCCTCAAGGAAAGCTCACCTGATGAGTTGTTCCTGATAAAGGCAAAGTAGGTCCCCTCCTTCTTCTCAAACCAACCCTTCTCAATATATCCCGAGTTCTGAATGTCGGTAGAAAGTTGCATAGCCCAAGAGTCATCTCCTTGAATGTCAATGGTTTTGAATAGGACGTTCTCTAGGACAGACGGATTGAATACGCTAGTCATAGTCGAAGGACTGAAGGCTCCCGCAGGGTTACCGATAATCGTCCACCAAGGAGAATAGAATGTATTCCTAGGGGACAGGGAGTCGTTATGCTGATATAGATTCCCACCCTTCCATGTATAGAAATAGTTATTCATCCCCAACATCCAATCGGGGTAGTAGGAGTAAAAGGAAGGCCAACCATCGGCCTGATCGCTGTATGTGAGTGTGAATACCATTGCTTACCTGTTTATGGACATGCGTCTATTTCCACTACCCTTCCATTCTCAACCCTGAACCAAAGGTCTTCAGTGGGAGAGGTGAGGTTATTGGCCCTATAGTAACCATCGGCAAGGACGTTTACCCCGTTGACATCACCAAAGACCCAATCGTTATAAAATAAATCCGTTGGTACACCTCCTGACACCTTAGCATACCAATACGGGATGTTTGGGGTTTTTCCACAGGCGATTGTTTCATTGGCAGACACCGAAGTCCTTCTAGCCGAAAGTAGAGGTGTTGGACAATATACATATACAGACCAATCAGGGATAAAGCCGCAGTCGGGCTGTGAGTTAAGGGTCCAAATCTCCAATTCAAAATCAGTAGGAGCGCTAGGTACAGGAGGTTTAGGTATAATAAGCACTGCATTGTTTATCCCACTAGTCAGCAAATCCAATTGAGATGAATTCACAGTCATAACAGTATTCGTTCCTGTGTCGACAAATACGTTAAGCGCAGGGTTATACTGATATATCTTAGTCAATGGCTGAACATACGGGTCGGGATTACCACACCCCGATTCAGGTACAAGGCAACAATTTGTCCTTCCTATCCAAACAGGAGCATTCGGGTCAGGCTGAGCCAAATATCCATCCTCATATGGAGCGCCTCCATTGTTGCTCAATCTATTGTACACCTGACCGTTGTATGTAGCCCTTACTCCTATAGCAGTGTCTCCTGATGTGTTTACCAACACGTAAACAGCTCCACTATTTGTTGATGAAAACTTCATCTTGTACATACCCGGTATATGGCCACCCGGCAAGGAGCTGCTATTGAACGAGAATTCAGGATTTTGACAGTTCCATGCAAGACAGGAAGGGCATGACGTAGGGGACTGAAGCACTCCTCCGAGTTGCTCCCTTACTGATGTGCCGTCAGAATAAAATCCATCAACAGCGTATATGGTCATACCGCTGTCTGTAAATACCGACGTAGCCGTAAGAAGAGTAGGTCCGTTTATGAAATATCCGCTTGAAGATATAGGCATGTTATTTTGTTATGTTGTACTTTGTCTTATGCAATTACAAGGATTGATCATCTGAAGGTTATACTTTTCTCCCGGACCTGTGTACACTTGAGGAGTAGGATAACTCTTGTTTATACAGATGAATATCTGTTGGTATTGGTCTACTATTTGACTTTGAAAGGTTCCACTGCAATCCCAATAGGATATAGAGGCCTGACCATCTGTAGGCTCAAAGTATACGTACCAACATGGTTGGTCCACACAACATCCGCAGGTATTTCCTAAGTATAACACAGCTCCTCCACTTACTACCTCAGGGGTCTCTCCCTTTTTTACGCATATGTCAAGCCAATTAGGAGAAGTCACTCCTACCGTTACCGTTTGATTTGTTCCATCGCATGTTACATACTCAACTTCCGAAAGGTTGCCCGGAGCTTGACCTGTTGTAATCGTCCATGTCTCACACTCTGAAACGCAGTCAATAGTGCAAGGTCCACACCCGTCAACTCTTATGGAGGCTATGCCGCTTTCTATATACCAATTGTTATCATTTACAACGCATACACTTCCCTGACCACCGGGCGGTATCTCTACAACCGCCTCGAGGTATTGGTTGTCGCACATCCCACTAGGGAATACGACTACGACAGGATTAACGCTAGATGCGTTTGATATTACCAAAGATGTACATACATCTTCGCATTTAGTACAGTTGCAGCATATCTCGTTTACCTCATTTGTATCCGAGTAGCATAAATCTACAGGGGTAGCAGTCCGTAAATCCCAAATCAGGTACAGGTAATTGAGCCCTGTTCCTACGGCAGCGGGAACTGTGAAGTCTGCATAATAAATAGGAGAAGATCCTGATATAGGCGTTGCAGAATTAGCAGCTGCGTATAGTGCCGTTACCCCTGCGATGTCATTTGCAAAAGGAGTGTCGGTCCTTAGATACAAGAACTTGTTATTAGAAGGATTGAAAGAGAACGAATCAGGAGGAATCTGATTAACTCTTAACCTCATCGTATCTCCTGAAATAGGGAATCCTGCCGTACCAACTACGCCCGTTGTCTCATTCCACCTAGATATGAACGGGTTGGAATCGTTTCCTTCGAATACCACAAGGTTGGACTGAAGTGCCGATATGTAAGTAGAAGGTGTGTAGTGGTAATAATAGAATTCTGCGTGGGTTGTGAGGCCTGCATCTATAGGATCCGTATATACGACCTCTATTATCTTCAGATACTCTACCTCAGGACAGGAAACCAACACTGAGACAATCGTACGACCCTGAGGGTACGAGATACCTATCTCAACCGTGTTCTCGGTGTTATCATCTTTGTTAAATGTAATGGTTCCTGATCCCACTGAGGTTATCGGACCTGATGAGTATGTGTTTCCATTGTAGGTGGCACCTATGAGTACTGCGGCAAAAAGAGGTACATCAAGTACCGTGACATTATATGTGATGGTAACAGGCCCCACAGGTTGACCTAGGTTAACACAGTACTTCTTAAGGTCACCCTTCAATTCAAGCGTCTCTAGCGTGAATGTGTTTTGTATACCACACTCTGAACACTCTACCTGTTCGGGGAGGTCTATGTCGTTGCCCGACAAGACATACTCGTTCATGTAAGGATCAAATCCTCCCAACTTCTGATTATTGAAGGAGCTTATAAAGGTATCCCTGAACCATGTCCTCATACCCATCTCAGAAGCCACCTTCAACTGCTCGTTGGAATACGAGTCGCCACGTAGTTGAATGACAGCACCCCTCTTTGCGTCGGTAAAGAACCTGTCATAGCCCCACTGAACATAACTCTCAGGGTTGAAGCTGATGCCATACTTCTCGGTCCTAGCTATCTGTGTTCCCAATACCTCAGGGACAGACGTTATGGCTCCGCCCGCAGCGGCATCCGACAACAGGTTCTTTCCTGCAAGGACATATGAAATCTTGTCTTCTTGTAAGACCAACACATCAGTCTGACGTCCGTCCAAAATATAAATATTGCCGAATGAAATCTCTAGGTTCTTGTAATTCAAAAGACCCAAGTTGAATTCGTTGAGCTTGTTTACGTTAGTCTCGGGGTTGTATACTCCACTATAGGTGATATCGGCAAACCTATCTGCCCTTTTATAATCCTGAGCAGAAACACTGTTGACCCTGTTCCCTAAGTTCATGGTCTTACCTACGATGGAGTCTCGTATCTTATAACTCTCAACGCCATTACCAAAAGAGTAGCAGTTGAAGAAGCCCGTGTTTATCACACCTGCTATGCCTAATGTTATATCCTGATCCGTATCTCCCGACAATCCCAAATGATTTCCGTCAGCATCAATATCATAAGACAGGTTATTCTCGAAGAACACATCAGGAAGGGTATCAGACGGCATGGTCTCAAACACACAGGCATCTTCGGCCTTGTATATCTGAATCCTGCAGGAAACATTAGACCATCTCTTATATCTCCTTATTCCCGAACATGCTGTGGTCCCCGATATCTGTAGGTATTTTGGATACACGCTTTCAGGTGTAGTAACAGGCACCGTGTTATCTTCCTTGAACTGATACTTATTTGTCCCTGAGCTGCAAATTCCACTGAGGTCATTTGGCCAAGGAACAAAGCCGGGGATGAATACGTTGTTCAATGTATTTGCACCACCAACATCCTTAAATCCTGAATCAACTAATCCTCCTATATTCTCTCCCATCCAAAAAGAATAGAAGTCAGGGTAGTCATTAGAGGCTCTTATTTCAAGGTCAAGATTATATATCCTCTTTTCGCAAGCATCACCTGTTCCTATACGGCTGAAATATATCTGAATGATGACAAGGCTACCTGCGGGTATTTCTATGTCGACATATTCTCCCGCAATAGTCGGATGCGGCAATGAACATAAATAAGGACTTCCTTCATCAGCCAATATATTGTTAGCTAAAGAAGCACAAACGCCTGCCTCTCTAGACTGAGCTTCTTTTTTACCCAAATCAATATATGAGTCCTGACCCTTTACCGTAGAGAAGTTATCAGGTCTTATCTTCATATACACACCCGCAGGAGGAGCTCCGTCGGGAGAGTTGATTATGAAGTTATAAGGTTTTGACTCCTTCTCTAAAACCGTAGCGTATACGCAGTCCTGAGGTACACTATTGGAGTCGGCTTTTACTATAAGCCTGTCGCCTTCCTCGACCTTGCGAGCATTCTCTCCTTCTAATAAGAAGTAGACTACAGAGTCATCAGGGTCGTTGAAATACAACGGACAGTAAATAGTCTCATAGCCTTCCTTGTCGGCCCTACAGACAAACTTGTATTTCTTAGCCCAATAAGGAGCCCTCTGAGTAACAGGAATAGTGACGCTTATGCTGTTCTGTTTTTCAGACTTTCCGCATTCAACAAACTCTGTATTGTACCTGCTGACAAGGACGGTAGACGACCTAGCAAACTCGTCCATGTACACCATACCTATCTCATACCCCCTGTTACTATGAAGGCTCTTTGTGCTTGAAAGTAACTTGAAAGATGCTGCATGAGATACTATCTTGTAGTATTCTACAATTTTTTTAGTTGGAGGAGTGGGAGGGGTTGTCGTTGAGTTTACATTATCAGCGAACAACATTGCAAGCAACTGAAATGATATGGTATTTCCCGAATAAGCAAGCCCTATAGGAGTTCCTAATACGAATCCCGTTGGGACAGGATCGGGAGCAGGAGAAAGTGAATTTATTGCACTATAATACTTCTCTACAATTCCTACAGGAGCGACAGAGTAGTTCTGAACAACGCTGCAGTTGAATGTGTCTGTGAATGTTATTCCGCTAGTACAATAAGGGACAGCCTGAATATTGCTTGCGCTACCAACAGCATTTATGAACTCAGAACTCGTAGCTAAATCTGTTACAGATAAATAGTCAACATTTGTATAGAAATTAAAGTTAACATTTGTCTGAGGGGTGCCCGTGCTAGGAAAAGGAGCCTGCCCTTCAAAGGAATCGCTTATATACGATACATCAACGCTTATAGAAGACCCCTTTGGTATCTTTCCATACTGAGAAATTATAGGGGTAAAGTCTATATTTACAATAGAATTAGCTATTACCTTTCCGGGAGTGGCTCCTATTATAGACATTGAGTACGTCCCTGAACTTAATGATGTCGTAAGGTCTATAAGACCTGATTCATTCGAATTCAGTGTGGTATTATAGTCTATGTTGACATTGGTCCCGAACTTGTCTATAAGATCGTACCCCTCTACATAGTTTCCATACATAAGTCGGTTGCCCATGATGGTCTGAGCCTTTGCAGAAAGAGGTACGTTATCGTAAAGCCTAAGCAGTTCAGACTCGGGAAGTACTGTATATATCTTACTGTTGGTAAATGAATAGGTGTATGTAGAGTTGTCAGCCAATCCCATATCAGCCTTATCCAACTTCTCTATAACCTTTATCACATTGTTGTCCATCTCCTTGTATAAAAGGTCAATGCCTTTTACTAGTGGACCGCCTGTCTCGTACGATATGATAGCCGTATTATAGGCGTTCTCCATGCCTATGTTCAGGTAGCTAGACAAATCGAATTGGAAGCTTTGAGGAAAGAATATAGGCTCACTCCATTGAGAGGTAGCACTATATTCACCATCAGCGTACTTGTACCTGTAGGCAAAACAGATGAACCTGTCCTCCATGAAGTTCTCCTGCCCTGCAGTGTTCGAAAATGAAACTACTACAGGGTTCATTGGCGGCTTCTTGACAACCAACAAAGCCTCCTTGAGCAGAGAAGGGTTTCCACCATAGTCTACGTTACCGACGGGTACCGCATAGCTTCTCTTTACGTTTATGAACCTAGGCTCGTTATAGTCGTCTGTGAAAAATAGAAGGTCCTCTATCTTGTCTACGCCTGTTATAAGATAGGCGGGATCAAAATTCAATGTAGTAGCAACACCTGATCCGTCATCTATGCTTATTACGTGATAAATAAGTATTCCCGTAAAAACATTATAAGAAACTATAAGGTCTAACTTCCCCGATCCTGCAGGACTTGTATTAGGAGTAAAGTCAGGATCATGGACAAACCAATAGATGGTCTCGTTCTTGCTATCGTCCAACGCGCCTATGCAACGGGCAAGGCTGCTCAACGGAGTTCCGTCTATATATAACAGGGTGGTAAGGGCTTTGTTGCCTTTTGTGTTCTCGATGACTCCGATTTCTGAGTTCTCGGTAGAACCCATTCGGACGTTCATTGCGTCAACGTATTCTCCGGGAGGAAGCAGTCGTTCATCAACGACCTTGTTCATCTTCCCTGCAACAAAGTTCCTTGGTACCTTAGCCATATTATTTTATCATCTTGTCCATTCCACGAAGGTTCATGAGAAGCCTTCCGGGATGTATGTTGCTCATTCTGATTTTTGCGTTCCTAAGAAGGGATGACTTATCCTTCTTAGCCCTGTTTACAATGTATTCCTGAACGCCTAGCTTGGAGTTTAGTACCTCGTACCTGATGGCAGCGTATATATATTGCTCGAATAGTTTATTGACTGATACCATCGAGTCATCTCCGTTCTCCATGCCGTCAGACACATACTCGAGTATACAGGTCTCTTCTGACATCGATGAGTCGAAGTTGATTACGCCTGCCTTTTTATTGATACTGAAGGTCGGGTTGAAGTTGGCCGTCTCCGTGTTAAGGCCCGTACGGCCTGTAAGGTTATATCCAAAATACCAATTGCCATCAATAAACCAACCCATATTACCATGAAACTGATGACCTTGATTGAGATATATACTCTGTTGAAGGTTGTGAAGCCTGTCATAGTCTAGGTTGGAGTTCTGAGGCTGTAAGATATTCCCGTTGATGTCGAACAAAATATTTCCCGCATTGTCCTGAAGGTATGCGTTGGAGGACATGACCTGAATGTTCTCGGTCAGCGGCCTGAGCCATCCGTCCTTATAAAGGGAGATACGAACCCAATTCACAAAGTCAGAAGGGAGGACGTACCGAAGCGTGTCAGGAACGGTAAGCTCAAGGACCTTGATTTCCTTGAAGGCGTCATAGTTCAACTCCTGAATCGCACGCTTTGCGTGGAAGAGGATCTTGTAACGCTCCTCGTTGTTGACTAGCGAGTGGTTACCCGCATACATCAGCATGAAGTTGTTAACGATGTCGTACAGGCTCACATACTGATAGCTACCCCAATTGGCATCTTGAGGCGAGTTACCCGAGTTGTCGTAGTATTGATACTGAGATATATATGCCATCTGCTAGGTAGTTCTTTATTGTTGGACACTGAAGGATGGCTGTTCGTGTTGCTCCTGAGCCATAGCGTACTGAGCGACTTCTCCTTCGCGGATGCTGATGCCACAATACTGCAGGATTTTCATGGCGAGCTTATACTCGTCCTCCAATGGCATCTCAAAGTCTTGGTAGTCAAGTGCGCTAGCATTGAAGGCAGGTTCGCCACCTGACAAGGTGATATAGGTCCATTTGGGGTCCTTTGGATACCTGAAGTAGGCGCAGTACAATGCCCCGTATCCCGATATGGTATTGGGGTATATATTTATCACCTTATATGGATACCCAATAGTGGGGGTTCCAATGCTTGACTCATCCTGTGTATATGCAGGGAACAATGTGTTGGGTTTTGTTAACAAGGATGAGTTAAGCATCCGTATGTTACCATTTGTAACCCGCTCAGGATCATATCCTTCTGTGCTAGAGAATATCCTGTATAGATTTCCGTTACCAAAAATGTCATCATTTGGTATAATGGTATCGTTCGGGTTTGTTATAGTGATAATTGCTGATGCTGTAGTGAATTTTTCAGATGCAACATCAATCAAAAAATCACCAACCTTTACGCCTAAATTAACAAAGTTCTTTGTTGGATCATTAAGAAATCCGCTAATCGCCCCGTCAGATCCCGATGTAATCAACTTCCAACAGGTCAGCCTGTTTATCATATAGGCCTCGGGGGTTTGGAATTTTCCATCGATAGGACCCGCATTTAATGAAATCACAGGAGGAAGAAAATCATAAACCAAAAACACATCCAACGTCTCGGCAAGAGGCTTGGAGATATCGGCATAGTCGGTCCCGACCTGCCTAGTATTCTCCATCGTAATGGCCTTATTGTAATTGCTGAAATACTCCTCGTACAGCTCCATCTGCGCCTGCTTGGCGAACAAATTGAAGTCAGAGGGAGAGATATACCCGTAGTTGTTCTTGTTAAGGACAGACAGTACGGTATTTCTTACCGAGTTAATCATCTAGGTAGCCTATAGGAATCCTGACAAATATAACAAAAAAAAGAGGGTACCATCCGGTACCCTCCTGCTTTTGCCAAAAGCGAAACATTAGGCTTGGGGAAGATGGGTCTCTAACATTTTCAATGCCTCGATACCGTCATCCGACTGAAGGAAGGCCGCAGCCGCCTCGTACGGGTCGTGCCCATAAGGAATAGAACACATCTTCTTCCTATTGGTCGGAGTGCTGAACCAAATCTCCTTGTTGTTATTCCTAAGGCTCAATAAGCCCTTATCAAAGAACAAGTGGATTTTTGATTGAAACTTCAGCTCAGGGTCGTTTACGATATTCAGGAAATCTTTCGGAGACCTCTTTGCAAAAATGAGGATATCTCGCTTCATCTCGGCAGTGGTCACAAGTGAAGGATCCTTGCCGAACATGACACGGGTCAGCATTTCCATTTGGTCTATTGTGAGGTTTCTCGCCTCTATAAGGGCGTCCACTTCTATTGTGAGGTCCGACACCTCTTCCGCTGCCTCTTTCTCATTGTCAACCTCCTCGAATACGCGTCCGTTCATAGGATGGTGATAGAGGAACTCCTGTAGTACAGGGTTTGTCTTTGAGACGAAAAGCATTCCATCCTCAAAAACAATAGGCTCTAGGATGGCATTATTATCCTGCTCGTCCTCAAATGGGGACTTCTGATTTACAGCATAACGAAGCGGACGGTTTCTGTTGTTTGTCTCATCGTACCACAACAGCGGGTACTTCGGGTTACTCCTAGATTGGAGTGTATAAGATAGAGGACTCCCGTTCTTCATCCTATACGTGCGGTCTTTTGGTGCAAGCTTTACCATGATTTTAGTGTATTTGAATTGTTAGATAATAATAAGGGGAGGATGTACTGAAAGTACACCCTCACCCATATTGTCATTGATTACGCTCCGTAGCGGAACAGAACGAAGTTGTTAGCGCCAAGGACGCAGACACAACGCTCGGAGAGGAAGTTGACGGACATAGCGTCGAGGTCAGAAGTGGAAGCTCCACCTGCAGAACCTGTGATCCATGTCTTGTAACGACGATCTTCAGCCTCAGAAGCGCGGTAACGAACGTGCAGGAAAGGACGCTTGGCGTTCTTGCCCATGATTTGGTCGTATACCGTGGTAGAACCCGCAGGAACCAACAGGCCCGTAATGGTACCCGCAGCGGTAGCGGCGGTTGTGTTCAATGCTCCACGCAAGCTAGGATCGTTCAGGTACTTCCAATCAGACTTGTAGAAGTCATAGCCACGACGGAAGCCTGTGAATCCGAGGTTGAGGGCCATCTGAACATCGTTGTCGAACAGACCGAAGGAGGCCGACTGAGATGCGGTACCCGCTGCAACGTAACCGTTCAAGGTAGCCAACATGTTGTCGATAGCGAAGCTCAGGTCGCGGTTTACGAATACGGCGTTCTCTTCGATTGCACCCTGACGGTCCAAGCGAGCTACGATGGTATCCCACTCTGCGAGGGTCGCAGGGATAGCTCCACCCCATACGTTACCACGGCTGTTGACGGCATGGAATACACCCTCAGAACCGTTAAGACCTGCTGCACTAGCACTGCCCGCGTTGGCGTTGGTTGCAGGGATAGCTTCAAGCATTGCGGTCTCGAGGTAGTCTTCGAAACGGAGACGGGTCTCATGCTCTGACTTAAGATACCACAGGTAACCCGTAGCACCATTCTCGGTGGTAACCTCTACCCAACCGATCTGAGCCATGTCAGAACCGTTTACGGTGTAGGTTTCCTTGATGATGATTGGGTTGTTGCTGTAGAAGGTGTCGTTAGCCTCCAAGGTGTTGGTCATGCTCTGAGTGCCCTTGCGGAATTCAGAACCATAAACAAACATGGTACACACGTTGGTGTTGGCGATGACAACTGCATCGTAACATGCGATTGTCGCAACAGGAGGGGTAGCGGTGGTGATAGCCGTAACTACGCCCTTGTTGGTTACACCTGAAGTGTTGTTCTGAACCAAAACGGTCTGACCTACACGGATAGCTACGTTAGCTCCCGTTACTCCGGTATCGCCGATGCTCAGTGTGAAACCACCCGTTGTAGCAGCGGCTGCGGTACAATTGGTGTATTTGATGTGGAGACGTCCCTGTTCTGCCCACTTGATGGAGTCAGAGTTTGAAGGAAGTTCAGCTCCAACCATACGAAGGAAGGAAGCTACGGTACGGTTTCCGTAACGCTCGAATTCCTTCTCATAGGTATCAGGAAGATACTGAGTAAGGAAGTTGAATTGGTTGGAAGCGATGTAACTTCCGGGAAGCGCTGCGCCTTGTGTAGGTTGAGGCGTAATCGCAAATGTTGGTGTGCCTAAAAGTGCCATTGTTAATAATTATTATCTGTTTTTGTTACTGCGGATTTTAAGGTTCCTGCCGGAGTCAGGGTTCACCGCCCTAACCTGAACGCCGTCAGTTTGCCTAGCCACCTCAGGTGCCCTACGCTCTGACATGTTTATATTCTTAGTCTTACGCATAAGGTCATCGGTTGCGTCAGCCATCCCTTGTTCGTAGAAGAACCTAGCGAACTTTTCGGGATTCATTGCAACAGACAAAGACTTGTGATAGCCTTCTGCGTCCTTGATAAGGCCATTCTCATCCAAGAACTTACCAATGAAGTTCATAGGATTCGATTGGGCCTTTTTCAATTCAGCGGCATCGCCGGGATTGAACGTAAGCTTTCGGTCGTTGACATTGAATTCAAAACCTTTGAACCCATTGTTGAAGACCTCATCAGTCTTCTTTTCGAACCATCCTCGCTTACGATTGTTCTCCTCCTCGATAGTCTTTGACTCATTAAGGTACTTACGATAAGCTTCAATCTCCTCCTTCTCTTCCTTGGAGATAGACGCCGGACTTGACTCAAGTGGCACCTTGTATTTCTCCTTCTGAGAATTGAAGTATTTCTTCGCCTCCGCAATCGCCTTTTTCCTTTCGATTTTCACCTTCTTGATCCGACTGTCGTCGTCGAGGTCTTCGTCGTACTGATAATCCGACATCATCATCTCGATATCATCCATGTCGAGTCCTTCCTGTGTAGCCGAAAGGTATTCCCGAAGAAGATTATCAGGTTCCATCGACTCGTAGTCTTCCCTCAACTTGAGGAAATCGTCAAATCCCCTTCCTGTCTCCTTCTTGTATTTTAGATATTCAGCAACGTCTTCGGGCAGTTCTTCTGTCCTATTACGCTCCGAAATAAGTTCATCAAAAGAGTTTATCTCTTTGTTGTACCTGTTTTTGATATATGAAAGAACGTCATCCTCATTGAGTTCGGGCCTTGCAGGCTCGGACCCTTCATTCGTAATAGGCTCAGGAATGTTGTTTTCAACTATCTCAGCAGCCTTCTGTTCGGATTCATGCTTCTCCAAAAGGGCTTTTTCCGTTTCGGCTACACCCTTTGGTTCAACATCATCCAATAATTTAACCTTTACAATTTCCATATCATTATATTTTAATTAGTGCGAATATATATAATTTATTATCGTGGTGAGAATTCAGCCAAGTCAAAGCCATCCAAACTGTCCTCGTTGGATTCAAAATTGATAGGAGGGAGATTGTTCTTACGCTGATTGATGAGCGTAGACTGCTGAGTATTCTGAATGCTTATTCGCTTGGCCTTTTCTTTTTCTTTCTTCATCTCTCTTTCACTCAAGGCTCCTACCTCCATCTGACTGAGTTGGATATTGTATTGGAACTCCTCAGCCATCAACTGAGATTTTAACTGAGCCTCGTTTTTAAGTCTCTCTATATCAAAGGCGACCTCCGCCTGCTTGATTTGCATTTTCGACTGAGTCTCTAGCTGAATCTTTTGGACGGCAGCCTGAGCAGCGAGCTGTTGGGATTGAAGTTGCTGCTGAGACATCATCGCCTGTTTTTGCATCTCCATCTTCTCCTCGCGTTCCATCTTCTTGACACGCTTTAACTTCAGGAGCTGATTGGCTAGCTTAAGGTTCTTTATCTCACGGATGTCGATAGCATCCTCAAGGTTGATATCTCCCTTTGACAGGGCCATCTGAATGTTAGCCTCTAGCTGAGCCTTCTGCTCTTCGTCAGGGGCCACCTCCACGAATATGCCAAAGTCGTATATGTACAGGTCGGAAATCTCATTGAGAATCGACACGTTGTACTTACCAATCTTGTTTACAAAATCATCCTTGAAGTCAGAGTATTCTAATATGTCAGCCACTCGGTATGTCAGTGCCTCGGCTAGTGACCTATAAATGAATAGGCCTGATTCCAAGATGTGACGCGTTGCTGTGTTTGAATTCAATGCCGCTAGCTTCTGAAGGCCGACCAATGAGTTAGGGTCAGGGGTCGATCCGTCACGAGCCTCGTTCAGTCCTGTCACAGCACGTAGCATGTCCATGTAGTGGTTGTAGTTAGCAATCAACATCTGAGTCTTCGCGGCTCCTGAGTTGGACGTCAACTGAGTGATTGGAACACGTGCGTTGTTGAACTCTCCGTCCTGCGTATAACTACGACCGATGACGCTACCTGTTTGGAAGTAAAGTCGGAGTGCGTCCTCAGGATTGTAGGCGCTTCCCGTTCCAAGGTCTACCTCGTTAAGACCATCGGCATCGATGAATACTCCGTCAGGTACGACACGAGCGATGACCTGCTGAAGTTTCAAGTGCGTTAACTGAATCAGGTCGGTGAAAGGAATCATCCTACGGACCAATGACTCGATTACACCCTTGTACATACGAGGCGCACAGGCCACGTAGTTTGGTATGGCATGCTGAGATGCAGACTTAGGTCGGACCATGTTCTCTGACATCTGCCACTTGAGAAGATAGTTGGTTCCCATAACCATCACACCCTCATACCAAACGTCGATAGTCTTCTCTATCTTCTCGAAACTACCCTCCTCCATCATCTCGGCAGGAGGATTGAAGCGGTCATCCTTTTCAATAACCCTAGTAGCTCCGTTTTCAAGGATCTTCTTCTTGTATACTATCTTCTTGGTGGTCTTGTAATTGAAATACATCAATGTGCAAGTATCCCTATAGAACAAGCTGTTCTCATAGAACCTAGCCACGTTATAGTAGTCGTACCAAGACTGACTGTGCTTTGAAATCTCTTCCAAGTCTTCCCTTGTCAGGGTAGGGTCAATCTTCAAAAGCTCCGTCATCGGAACTGTTTTGATTTCACCCCAATAGAAACAATCCTTGAAGTAGGGATCTTCTGTGTAGCTATAAACCACATTCGCAGGGTCCACGTAAGACACCTTTACTCCTGATCCCAAAAGGAACTCATGCTTGGCGATTGAAATGCCCAACACGGTCATATCATAATATAAACGCCTGCTTATATCCTCGTACTTATTCTCGTCAAGTATGGTATTGATGGCCTCCTCTTCTGCAATCTCGATAGCAGGCTTATAGTTGAGTTGCATGTATAGGCTCAACTCCTCATCTGTTTCGGGAAGCTTCTCAGGATCCATCATGAACGGGTCCGCACCCGTAAGCTCTTGTACCTTCTCAAGGATTGGCTTTGCAACCATCTGTCCTTGAATCATATCCTGATACTTGTTCCTCTTAGCCTGCGACATAGCGTCCTGAGCATATGCCTTTACTTTGAAGAGACGATCCGACATCCCGTTGACAACAATATCAACAAACTTCGGAAGGATAGGAACAGGAGTCCAATCTATGTTCAAATAGGAAAGGTCACCGTCAATAGCTAACTCATTTTTATATTTTGCAATAGGCTGCTCGCCACGTGCATATAGTCTGAGCCTATGGAAGTCGCGCCACTGCGTGTAGTACCTGCAAGACGAACCGTCCCTTCTGAACCATTCATATTGTATGGCCTGACCGACCCTTAATCCGAACTCCTCGGACGCCTTCTCGGCATCTGAAGCCATTTGGCTTGGAAAGGCCGTGGCAGATATGTTTACTTCTATATCCTTCATGTAATCAGTTCGCTAGTTGTGCCGTCATTTCGGTATCTTGCGAAGTTAATACTAATTTTGGATTCTTTTTTCTCAGGCTGATACAGATGCTTCTGATTAGCCATGATGGCTAGACCCGAGCTGATACAGGCGTCGAACTTGGTCCGGTCCGAGATATCAAACTTAGCCCAATCCTCAAGCGTCCTAGTGAAAGGCATCGTGCCCATCTCGTCAGGGTCACGATAGGCCCCCGTGAAATCCAAGCCTACATACTTCTCTATGTATGACTCGATAGCCGAGGCATGAGACTGCTTGACGTCCTCTGAAGAGTTCGGTATACCACCTAACTCACGCTCGGTCTTTGACAGCTTCGCATAGGGTTTGTCGGGCCTGTTCAGGCAGAAGCTCCTATACCCCCTGTTCTTAAAGTGGTATAACAGCCTAGGTTTGTTGTTCTCAACTAAGATGGGCATTCCGTAAAACACGCAGGCCATCAACACCTCCTCGAAGAATATCTCAGCCGTCTGTGGTCGTGCTATGTACTCTAGGAAGAACTCATTCACCGGACCCTCCTCCATGTGGAACTTGGTCATCCCATGCAAAGATCCGTTTGAACCCCTCCCTCCTACCACCGCTGATATGTCATAGGAGTCGCAACCAAAGGATCCCATGTGATCATTCCCGGGGTGCTTGGTTCCATTCCTCTCATAGACCCTGTTCTGAAGGTTTTTACTAGGAAGCCAACTCACTAGGAACCTACCCCTCGGGTCAGGCGTCCAAATTACTTGGCTATCCCGTATCCCATCCCTCCATGAGAATGAACCCCTAGTCAGGTAGTGGTCCTTTATCATGGAGTCGTTATAGTCTATCTGCTGATATATCTTGGTCAGGTTAAAAAGAGCCTGCTTACTCTCGTCCCTGAACGCATGAGACTCCGTCCTTGGGAACTGACGGTAGAATTCGTTCAAGGCGTCCGAGTCGTTCTTCAAGGAATCTACCTCGGCCTCCCAATAATCGATAGCACCGTTGGAAATCCACTCCCCGTCCACCCCTGCAATAGGATCCTTGGGCTTCCTAAGCACAGGCATCCCATACCTGTCGATGAATCCCTCCATATTCCACTCCATCGGGATGAAGAGTGCGTAGAGTCCGCTCTTGGTCTGACCATTGGCGTTGCGGTCCCTGATGACAGAGTCCTCGTAGAGCTTTTTGAAGTTACCACCACCCTTGCTCAGGGCGTTAGAGGTCGAACCCATCATACACTTGCCGATAATCTTGCTACCCAACCTCAGACAGGTCTTGGTTACACGCCAACTGTTGAGGATATTGTTCGGATTGACCCACTTTCCTGACTCGTCATGAGCCAAGAGCAGTAGTTTCTCTCCGTCATACGAGTTTTCCTCGGTATTCTTCCAATCGATGGTCGTATCCAAGCCCTCGATGAACTCATCCGAGGCCTCGTACATGTTTTTCTTGGTGATTTTGGAGGCAGGAACCCGAAAAGCTAGCTCGGTCTTGGGTTTATCCATACCATCCATGATAGGCCTGAAGAAAAAGGGTAGCTTGTTGTTGATTGGCACCACCTTGTCGGTGAACATCTTCTTGGCATCGGCCCCCGTCTTAGATAATATGCCCACACGGGAGTCCCTTGCAAGGGTTCCCACGTTCACACACTCGGATGAGGCCATAAAAGAGAAGCCTGATCGACGTATTTTGAGGTAGACCATGCCAAAAGACCTAGGGTCTGCCTTACAGGCCTCCCAAAAGATGAAGAAGATGCGGTTTGCCTCCCTATAGTCAGGATATCCTACGTCAATACTCGACCATTGTAGGTACATGTAGTGGGACCCTGTAATGTAACAGGGCCTTCCGTTGTTCATAAACCAAAAGCCCTGCTCCCTGTAGTCGAATTCTTGCTCTATGTAGTCGACCCACTTAGCCTTAAACTCTGTAGGTTTCTCGTTCCATTGGAATATGGACTGAATTTTATCCAATTCCTTCGGTATATCATGCCTCTCCCAATACTGCTCGCTAGGTTTGTTGCCCCTTTTATAGCAGCTTGATGGTGTAGGAGGCAGTGCTATGTTCAGTCCTGAGATGTTTACCACATCACCTATCTCCCCGCTCTTAGAGATTACCACCACGTCATACTTTTCGTGGTAGCCATAGGTCCAAGACTTGCTCTTGTTCCTAGACTTTATGGTTCCGTTAGGGATATGGTTGGGAACCTCCCTATAAAGTACGTTATCTTGAACGTCTTTCCGCAAAACCTTGCTTTGTTTCTACTTTACTCTCGCCTCTTTCGGAGGATTCTAGGTTCTCCCGCTCCGATTCTATACGGCTCAGGATCTCCAATGCGTCAAATATCGCTAATTTCTTTGTTGCCGCAGCATTTTTAAGCCTGTCAGCAGCCAACTCATCCTCGGGGTCAGGCTTGATGATGTCTTCCTTGGCCACCTTGATGAGCTGTTCTACGGCTAGTTCGCCCGCGGCGATGATCCTCATGCGTATCTCCTTGCTGTCCATCACTTCTCTTTTAAGAAAATTACCTGTATAAGACGCGAAGAGTCCCCCTCGCCAAAGTTCTCGAATATGTTTCTTGAGTGAAGCATATCTGAATCGAAGGCGAGCATACGGTTGAACTTTGCGTAGACCCTGCATACAGGCTTGTTTGAGCTGTCGTATATGGTTGTTCCGTCCTCATTCGGGTGAACCTCGTTCAAATACAGGATGACGGTGATGTCTCCCATCATCTCATCGCTGTGTATGAAGTTCGGCTCAAGCTGATTTAATGGCGATTTACGAATAAAATTAAAATTGATTTTATAATCAGGAAAAAACATTTTAATGAATTCCGAAAATTCATCATCATCACGAGCCTGAATGCCTCGAAAGGTCTGCGACCCGTCCTGCACGTCGTCAAAGTCACCCTTCAGGACCTGCTCTACATAGGACTTGGGGTCCTTGAGTACGTCGTCAAATACTAGGAAGTTCATCTTCGTTGAGTTTGATTGTTATCTGATGGTCGTATATTCGGTACATCTTCTCCCCGTCCACAACGAACTCATACTCGCAGTCCGGAGTATAGCATACCTTATCTCCGCACTTTATGCCTTGATTGGTCAGGTACTCGTTAGGGTACACCATCTCCCCCATCAGGGGCTCGTAGGTGAACGGCTTCTTGACGTAGTAGTCGATGGCGGGGATAGGCCTGACAAAGCAGTACCTGTCGTAGGCGTTCCACTTGCCATCCTTCTTGTACATAAAGAACTGTTCGGAGTCTATCAGGAACTCATCCTCCTTAAGGTAGCTCCTTCCGCTCTTACGGCGGCCCTTCATGTCATTATAGAACTTGAAGACGTTGTGGTGAACGAGCAGGATATCGCCCGGCTCAATAGGTCCCTTATACCAAAGAGGGGTGCTGACCACCTCGGCGAACCTATTTGAAAACTTATGATCCTCCTCAGAGGTGCTGATTATCAGCTCAATGCCGCCTATTTCCTTTGTGTTGTCGTATCTTTTCCCTTTCAGCGGCTTTGCTATGAAATGGAAGGGTGACCGCATTAGTAATTTATATTGAATTCAATTGATACAGGTACTGATTGTCGGAATTCCTTCCACAAAAGTACCTCGTTTTTTTCATTTATAATGTACACCAATAAGGAATCGCTGTCCTGATTGTGTTTGATATGGTAGATCTCATAGGTTTCACCAAGCACCTTCTGACCTACGATATAGTGCATGGCATTCTTATACTCAGCACCAACAGATATTTTCCTGATATCCGTCATACTTGGTTTACGGTAACAATAACGCTAGGCGTGGCAGGATGGACGGCGTTAGCAGCCTCTGCAATCATGGTGATGTTCGTAGATGTAGCCGTCCACATCAATTGAATATAGTCACCCGCATCAACAGCAATAAAATAATTCCACATTGCCATCACATAAGTTTGGTTACCCTGCATATTCACTTTCCCGTTCGTGTCAGGGATGTTGGCGGCAGCAGTAGATCCGTTCTTGCGAAGCCAAATATCGACAGTCTGACCCGTACCACCCGAGTTTGTAAACTGAGAAGAAAACATTATGTTGTATACGCCCGTGTTGGCAAACGTAATGCGCGTAAGGTTGACCCCGTCACTGACAACAGACACCCCGTTTGTGGCGAGAGGATCGGTAATCCTAAGTATCATAGGTACCGCCACGTTTGCACCACCCGTAAGGGTCTGTGTTATTGAATCATAAAACGAACCCTTCCAAAGATTATTGGAAATCAGTGTATTTACAGGACTCCAATATGGAGAAAATCCTGAGCCGCCACTTGCCAAAACCTCTCCGCTCAATCCCGCGTTGCCTCCAACCTTAAGCTCAGAAGAGCCTCCTATAAAGTCAACATAACCGCCGACAATGAAAGCACTTGCATCTACAATAAAAGAATAAAGGGTACCAAGGGTGGTTAGGTCATTGCTTCCCAAGTCAACATTAGCAGTAGCACCCGTGTATGGTACATAATTTCCAAGATTAGCCAACCCCAAAATAGAACCGATACTGTAGTTCTTGGTATTGTTAGCGTCGTTAACGTCCGTGCCAATGACCATGTCACTGAGCGATGGGGTAGCGTCTGCGGGGTATGTACTAATCTTTGCCATCTTTTCTTATAGTATTAGACCAATGTCAACAGGTATAGGGTCTTGTTCACCAAGGCGAGCATCTCGTCCATGATATTCTGAATCTCTGAGGGGTAGTTGTTACGCTCACCGTCAATAAGCTGCTGCATCTCCTTCAAGTGCTGAGCCGCAGGCATGATCTTGGCCTCAGGGATGACAATCTCCACACGCTTGAAGCGACCGAAGTACACCTCGCTGAACTTGTCGGTCAGGTCGAGGATGTTGTCGTAGTAGCCACCCAACGCCTTATGCTCAGCAAAAGACGTGGTCTGAAGGTGCGCGATGTGCATCATGTCGCGCGATTGGAACAAGAGTCCGATGAATTTGTTAGGAGACATGGAGGTTGCTTTCCTTTTGGGTGACCTCACCCGTTTGCATGTTGATGACGGCATTGGCGCCGTACTTCTTTACGAGTTCCAACTCGTACTCGGCAAACTCCTTCTTAAGGTTGTCAATCTGCTTGAGTACGTCGTTCTTTTCCATCTCAAGTCCACCCAAAGCCATCTTGGCCTTGTTGAAGGTTGAGTTTGCTTCTTGGATTTTTCCAAGCTCTTCTTGTGTCAAATACTTGTTTTCCATTTGAGTTTGTGTTTGTTACAAATATAGTCAGGATTTTATTTCAAAGTGCATCCAATCATAATTCTTCTCGACCCCGAGGTTGATGAACCCGTTCTTATAGAACGCCTCAAGCAGCGGCTTGTACTCGTCCTTGGCGAACCTAGCCTTGTCCCTGCCCCATTTGAGTTGATTGTGAGACGGGTCCAAGTCGATAGCCAAGCCCCAAGCGTGCATGGACATGGTGCTGCCGCCCCTCTTCTTTCTGTAATTGAATACGCCACCATATAGGTCAATACCCAACTCTACAATCCTGTCATAGCCGTACGCGCTGAGTACGTCAGCTAACGCGGCGGTCATGTTCGGTACAATCAGTTTATGGCAACGGATACGGCTTGTCTTATGCTCGGTATCCCAAGCAAGCCTCATGGGGTACGGCAGGATTAGGGTCTCAAGGTATCCATCACCTGTGATGTTAGGCTCGCCGTACTTGGCTGTGACCTGTTTGGTTGTCATCGACCCTGCCCCCTGTACTTTTTCTTGTAGAGCTTACTGCCCTTGTGGTTGCTCGTCTTGGTTTTAGCAACGATACCCTTACGGTTGACGACCTTCTTAGGCTTCTTCTTGACCTCCTTGGCTGCCTTCGCTTTTGCCATTGCCTTTTATCTTTTTGATTTCGTGGATGATCCGTACGATCGTATAGATTATGGTCGCGAAAAACAACACGGCCTGAAGGACGTGGTTGATGTCTGCTATGTTGAACAGCAACATGCACATCACATTTGCCAATATCACCTTCACGTCGCTAGTATGTAATGTGCCCTCTAACATGACTAATAAATGATTACCAAAGGGCGATAAGTTGACCCCAAGTAACACCCGCTACGGCCGTTACGTTTACAACTTGAATAGGACATATCTGTCCTGCAGGTATAATGACGTTCAATGAATACCCATCCAATGTGGTAACCGTCACGTTACCTGTAGCTGACCCCAAGCAATTATAAAGCACGGCACCTCTGTACGGAGAAACCGTTCCGGGGTCAGTTTGAGAATATATGGTATAGGCTACCCCTGCACTATTGAATGTGCCATCATTCAATGTCAGGGTTGTTGCAGCAACACCTATAATCGGACATATCGTTCCCGAACCGGTAGCTATAACCAAATCACCCACCTTAACACCTAATGTGATAAAATTCTTGGTAGTGTCTACTAATGTATTAGATCCCACTGCGCTCGTTGAGCCTGAAACGATATCGTTTGGGGTTGGGAGTAGGTTTGTTGCTCCTGAACCTAATACTTGAGCTACCCTTAGGGACTTAGTGTATGTTGTCTTGAGTGTAAGTGCCATCTTGTGTTTCGTTGTTATTATATGGGAACGCCTCGTTAAGCGCCTGTCTTCTTTTCTCGCAACCGCATCCCTCCTCGCTGCCTGTGACCGCCTTGGCCACAGCCTTCACGATAGGCTTGATTCCGGTGACCGTGGTCACCTTATCAATCGTATCTCCAAGCCCTCTACTGCGGTAGGTAATCTTCATTTCTTTCCGATGATGGAGTTCATCTTGGACTTGATTCCTCGGTTGGCAATCGCCTCGTCATAAATCACGCTGCCCCCGTTTGGAGGAAGCACGTCGCCGGGGGCCACATACTTGCCAATCTTCGTCTTGGTCTTTCCTTTGATCTTGTTCATTTCGCTTTCTTTTTTCCGGCCGCAGCCATCTTTTGAAACTTGGACTTGCCGTACTTCTCACGGCCGATAGCGGCGGTGATGGCGTCGGCACGCTTTGCACTGATGCCCTGCTTCTTCTGAATACTCTTGCTGAGCTTCTCGAACTTACTTGCCATATTACTTGTAGCGATTAGCTGTGGTGTCTTTTACATAACCGAACTTAGCCATGTCGGCAGAATATGCACGCTCACGCTGTTCTGATTTTGCCTTTGACTGAACAGGCTCAGGCGTGGTAGCCAAAGGATAGTCACGTCCTGCGTTCATCTTCTTGCGAGCCTCTTGCTCTTTCTGTTCTGTCTTAGAGAATGGTTTTCCGTTGGTAGGCATTGTCTTGTTGTTTTATATGCTTGACAAATATACTATTATGCTTTTGATATTCTACTACCCATACCAACTCTTGACTTCTCAGCCTTCTTTTTTGCCAAAAGGGATGGGCTCATCTCGCCCTTGGTCTTTGGGGTCTCAGAGGACACCCTCTTGGACGGACGGCAGTACTCGTTGGACCCTCCCGCGCCACAGGCCTTTCCCGTGCGGGTGTCTACCCACTTCTCCTTCTCCCAACGCTTAAGGCTTGTTCCCGCCTCGCCCTTACGGACGCTGCCCGACTCCTTGCGACACTTGGCAATCGCTTGAGAGGCACGAGCCGACGGGAACACCTTATACTGAGCCTTTACCTTCTTATAGCAGGCGTCCTTCATGCCGTTGTGTCTTTAATGAATAAAGGAGAATAGGCAAGTACTGCATCATCTATGACAGAATCATCAGCCCCCCATGCCTGTAGGGTTGCATTGTCGATTTCAACTTGAAATGAACTTACAAAAGATGAGTTATCGCTATCGATAACATTGATCAATGAACACATAGCAATCGCAGAGTCTGCATTTCTATGTATTTGTGGTACATACCACATTATAGCATTTGCTGTCTTTTCTTGCAATTCACCGAATTGAATGGGTTGTATTTTTATATAATTATTCATTTTAATATAGTGCTAAATAAGGTGTGTTTACTGTACTAAATTGACCGGGAATTGTCAATGTTGTCGGCATAGTTGTTTGATTTACTGCAAACATGAACCAATACTGACTATTTGTTGTATCTAATGTAAATGATTGGAAAGTGTGGTTTGCTGTTACTATTAAAGAAGGGCTTGTTGTTACTGCGGATGAAGAATATAAAATCGCTGCATAGTACAATCCTGCTGTTGCGGAATATGTCGAAGAAAATGCTTTTTGTTTTAATGAATTAGTTGATCCTGTCGACAACATCGTTCCATCATTTGTAGATACTGCGACTCTTGTAAAGGTTCCACTACTATATGTATATAAAGCAACGCCATTAAAATTCGATGGTGTAAATACTCCTATAGTTGATTGGAAATATTTTACTCCGGTAATAGTCATTGCTCTCGGAACCCATATAGCAAGTAAATAAATTCTTTGTGATATAATATTGAATGCGCTATTTTGAATATACGCCATTGAAAATGTTGCAGGTTCCGCTTTAATGGTGGATCCGAGTGATGGAAATGATTCAGTCATCGTCCAATTCACCGAATCTGTTCCACCACCACCTGAATATTGAGGTATATTCAATGTATTACCAACAAGCGTAGATGCCCCACTTGTTCCGGTAGTAGTGAGTGTCAATGCACCCTGTTTTCCATTTAATTGAGTCTGAATATCACTAGTAACACCCTTCACATAGCTTAGCTCCGTAAGGGATGGATAGGTAGCAGTACTAAGACTTCCAATAGTGCTTCCTGTAGTGTTAAAAAACGCAATTTCATTATTAGTGCCTGTCCCTGTTACGGGATTGGTCAAAGCGTTTTGCTTCCCATTGAATGTAGTCCAATCCGTAGAACTTAAAAATCCTGATTGTGTTGCATTTGCCTGTTTGACCTGAATACTTGTTCCTGAGCCAATAACTGATCCTGTACCACCCGTAATAGTAAGAACAGAGCTTGTGGACTCAGTCAAATTTCCAAACGTCAAAGCATTCTGCTTACCATTGAACGTACTCCAATCAGCGCTTGAAAGGTATCCGCCCTGTGTCGCAGAGGACTGCTTGACCTCGACGGTGATTCCCGCCCCGATGATACTGCTTGACCCACCCGTGATATTCAATACACTCGAGGTGAGCTCAGCAAAGTTTCCTACAGGAAACGGGTCTAGTTTGTTATTGAAGGCGGTCCAATCCGCAGAAGTCAAGAATCCTTTTGAGATTCCTGAGGCCGACTGACCGTTGGTGTAGTCGATTGAAATAACGCCCGAAGAGGCGTTGAAGTCAGAGGCATTGAAAGAGGCAGCCCCCTTAGTGGACCCGTCTGCAAGCGCGTCCTGAATGGTAATGTTGGGGTTAGCGCCGCCGCTAGAAGACAAGGGACTCGAGGCTGTTACGGATGCAACCGTTCCTGCACCTACCTCTGTGCCTCCAAGTGTGATACCGTCACCTACATAGAACTTCTTGGTGTCGGTCGTGTAGGCGATTTCGCCTTCCTCCAATATGACCGAAAGCCTCTGCGTGTCTGTACCCCTCCTGACCCTTATGCTCATTAGAATGCTCCTCCGTCAATTAGTGTGTTTTGGTTGGCCAATAAGAATGATCCGCCATCAATCAGGACGTTGCTGTTTGTCACAACAGGTCCCCCTCCTGAATACTGAGGGATATTCAAAACAGAACCTACCAATGTGGCAGCACCGCTCGTCCCTATGGTTGTCAGAGTCAACGCGTCCTGCTTGTTATTGAAGTTAGACCAATCAGCTACCGACAGGTATCCACTGCTATTGGCTGAGGCCGCCGCAATGCTTATTTTGCCCGAATTCGTTATCGTACCTCCAATCAGTGGCGAAACAACACTGATCGAGGTAACCGTTCCGGGCTGAGTTGGCATCTTAGGACTCGGCTTCATTATGCTCCGGGCGTAGGTGAGAGCGGGAAGTCCCTGCCCTTGCTTTTCTTTTTCTCGGTATATAATAGAGGGGTCCTGTCAATCTTCTCGACAGCCTTTGTGCCCCTTGGGTTCACAGTGATATTGCTCTGACCCTTTTTGTAGGTCTCCCCGCCACGCTTCTCATATCTCTCCTTCATCCTCTCATACCTGCGCTCAGAGATAGGCTTCTCCTTCTCTCCCCTAACGACGCCCTTCTTGGATACGCGACCTGCCTTGCTGTACAAGTATTCGTAGTCTGCCATGGCTTACTTCTTTTTCTTTTTAGCTTTCTTGACGGGCTTTCCTGAGATAGCCTCGTACATGGGGATCTTCTTGGACTTTGCCATCAGTATCAATAGTTTTTTATTGCTATTTTTTATTCTGCAAAGACTTCAATGTTGATGGAACATCCTTTCTTAATATGGTTTTGGATGAGCTTTTTGTCGCTTTATGATATGTTCTATCACCTTCTCCCTCTTCTGACTTTAATTGATAAGTAGGTTTTCCCTTAGAATACCCTGACGTATCAATAGACTGCTGTGAGTATTTATAAGGTTCAATTATTCCGCCTACGGTGGTTCTTTGCATCTCAGTCTTAAAAACACGACCATCGGGACGAGATCCTGTTACGACCTTTTTGCCTTGACTATCAAAGTCGGGAGTTTCGGCTAATGGATAATCCCTTCCTTGTTTTTTTTGCTTTGCCATATTTATAGTTTTTAATACTTCCCTTTCCTGTTCTTAGGGCTAGACTTAGTTGATCCGCCCGGACCCGCCCACAGTTTCTTGCAGGCCCAATACCGAGCGGATAACTTGTCAGTAGCCGTGTCGCAACCATGCCTTGCACGGAAGCTCTTGCGAGCAGCCGCAGAATAGTTATGGCCATAGCCCTCAGCGCCAAAGTGAATAAGCTTCTCCTTGCCGTTAGCACAGGCCTTGACCATCATCTTCTTTCCCGGCCTGTCAGAGCTGACGGGTCGGTTGCAGGACATCTTGGACTTGTTAGCCATTAGCAGGCCTTCTTGGATTTCATAGCCATCTTCTTACCCTTAGGCATGTTCATGACAGATGACTTAGGGAGTTTCGGTGTAGCTTTTTTGCTTTTCATAGTTGTTGTTTTTATATGGTTAGAAAGTTATGATTTCTTTGAACCCGCAAAACCCTGAAGCCCTACGATGCCTTGAACCCAAGAACCTGCCTTGGCGCTCTTAGCGTCCCTCTTAGCCCTGAGCTCCTGACGACGAGCCTTGTCCTCAGCAGCAGCCTCACGTCTCTTCTTAGCAGCCTCCTCAATCTTGGCAAAGGCTGAGGTCACAGCGGTGCCCTTATTGCTTCCAACCATCTTGGTTGAAACCGTCTCTGATTTTTTATTGTCAGAGGCCTTGCTAGTAGCAGAAGGCTTTGATTTTTCGGAAGAGCCAAAAGTTTTTTCAAACTCCTTGTTTACCTTCCTGTCTAATCTAGCTTCCTTCCGAGCCTGTCTTGTTTCTCTTGGCATGACGTTATTTCCTAGCTTTGCACAAATGTAATAAAATCAACAATGAAAAAACAAGACCGTGACTACATGAAGTATTGGAGGGTTATCCGGTACTACGTGCAGAGGCAGTACGGGATCTCACAACCACACCTAGAGCTCGTCCTGTTCCTCTACTCGGAAGGGTACTTCAGCAAAGACAAGTTCGATGAGTTCAATAACCTCATCGGTTGGGACTACGAACGGTTCTCTAACCTAAGGCGCGACGGTTGGATAGAACTCTTCAGGAGAAAGGTCGGCAACCATGCCGCACTGTACCAACTCACAGACAAGGCCAAGAAGGCTGTACGTTGCGTGTACGATAAGTTGAACGGAGAGGAGCTAGCCGAGACAGCACGTCGTAACCCCATGTTCAGACACGACGCCTCCTACATGGACAAGGTCTACCGGAACATGATCAAGGAGATGAACAAGTCTATACGACGACAACGACGTCCCGCTCCTGTATCACCGTACACTGCTCCTCCCCAATGATCATGGTGAAGCTCTGCACCTTGTCGTAGTATATCTCGTCTCCGGTGTTTATACCCACCACGTCAAGGCCGGGGGTGATGACACGACCCCTGCGGTAACGGAACTCGTCAACGTCTTTTCCCGAAAGTATAAGCCCTGAGTCAGTCTTCACCTCCTCGTCGATGGGCTTGATTACAATGTATTTGCCTATTGCCTTCATATTAAAAGTCGGTTTGGATGAACACGGGCGCGTCAGGACCCGTCTCAGCGTTTAACATGTACTGCTCAAAGTATGCCACCGCCTGCATCTCCTCTAGCCCCTGATCCATCAGTATGTCGATACAGATGTTGGCTGAGTACACAAGCCTCATGCCCGTCTCGTCGACCCCGACGATGGCCTCGTCAAAGCCGTTGGCCCTGAGGAACCATTGGTCAGGGTACGCGTCAAGTATCCTATCAAACAGGCTTGCCATTGGTCGCCTCGTAACTTCTTGCCATCGTCACAATGGCGTTGGTGCTCAAAATCGTCACGGCCACACTCACGGCGTTCTCTAAGGCCGAGCGTGTCACCTTGAACGGGTCAATGACACCCATCTCCATGAGGTCGCCCTTCTGACCCGTCTTGACGTTATACCCATACCCAAGCGGCTCAGAGCCGTTGTATACGTTTGTCAGGCACATGCCTGAGTTAGCCAATATCTGCGTAAGTGGAGCCTCAATGGCATGCTGAAGTATTTGCATGGCTGCCATCTGTTCCTCACTCTCCGCCTCCGGTACTAGGTCTAGCACGTTGACCTCATACAGGGCCTTGCCTGCGCCTGCCACTACGCCCTCCTCCAAGGCCGATCGTACGGCGCATACCGCGTCGTCGACCCGGTCGTACAGCTCCTTCTGCTCTAGGTCGGTGTTGCCACCCACATAGATGACCCCGATACCACCCGTTAGGGATGCAATGCGCTCAAGCAAAAAGTCGCGCTCAGGCTTCTTGGTCGAGGAGGCGTGAGCCTCCCACAGTTGGGACACCCGCTCGTCAATCTTCTTCTGCTCTGCTCGCATGCTAGAGCGTATGATGATGGCGCTGTCCATGCTTACGATGACCTTTGATGCGTGGCCCAAGTCGCCGTAGTTGATAAGGCTCAGGTCGTCTCCTGTCTTGTCGCTGAAGTAGTTGGCACCCACGCTTACGGCCAAGTCCTTCATCAGCTCGTGTTGCTTGTATCCGAAGTTCGGCGGAGGCACAACGCATACCTTCAGGTTACCCTTGACGACGTTGGCGGCTAGCGTGTTCACCACATTAGCAGAGCACGGGGCGATGATGAGCAGCTTCTTACCCTCCGATATGATGGGCTTAAGGATGCTCTCGATCTGAAGGATGTTGGATATCTCCATGTCGGCAACCAACACCATCACGTCGTCGAATATGCACTCGTCACGCTTTTGGTTGTTGACAAACAATGGAGAGCTCATCCCCTTGTCCACCTTGAAGCCCATGGTGGTCTCGTAGTAGGTGTCCGTGGTCTGAGACCTCTCAACCGTCACGATGCCGTTCTTGCCCACCTTCTTGTATACGTCGGCAATGATCTTACCTGTGTCCTTGTCGTTGTTGGAGGAAATGGTCGCCACATCCAATAGCATGCCCTTGGAGAGCTTCTTGCTCCTCTTCTTGACCTTCTCCACCACCTTCCCACTGATGTCCACCATCTGCCTTAAAACCTCTGTACGGTTGTGGTGGTCCTTGATATGCTCCTGTCCACCCATCACCAAGGCCTCGGTCAGGACAATGGCCGTGGTGGTCCCGTCACCTGCGCTTGTCGCCGTGCGGTCCGCCGCCTCCTTCATCATCCGAACCGCAAGGTTCTCGCAGGGGTCCATCAGGTCAATGGCCTTTGCCACGGTCACCCCGTCCTTGGTTACGGTTATACCACCCGCATGCGTGGCTGATTCAATCAGCACCGTGTTTCCTCCGGGTCCTAACGTGCTCTTGACGGCGCGAGCCATCTTGCTGATTCCACTGATGAGCTTCTTACGCCCATTCTCACCAAAGACCAAGTCCTTGGGGTTGTATCCTACTGAGTCGAACATTTGATTTTAGATTTATAGCGCAAAGATATAAACCAAGAATGAAACGGACGCAATAAAAGCCAAAAGAACTATGGCCGTAAAATCGTCATCAGAAAGCTTTGTTTTTTTCATTTTTTCGAACTATGTCGATTTTAGTACCTCCCTATCTAATATATATATACTATATATATATTATTATTTTTTTTTATTAAAAAGTAAAAGAAAAATCGACATAATCGACATGGAGCTGATAATCAACAAACTAAGTGACATAAAATCGACACAAGAATGTCGAAAATCGACACAAGAGGAAAAAATCGACATGGGCATATAAAACGAAAGGAGGCCTAAGCCTCCCTCCGAACCTCAAATCAAAACGAACAAAACTATTTCTTCTTGGCCATGATGGACCAAATGGCTCCAACCATGGTGATCAAGCCACCGATAAGGTCGGCAACCTGTGATTCATCTGCAATGCCGCGCGTGACAAGTACACCACCAATGAAGGTGAGTGAGTGGCGCAGCAGTCCGAGTACGATGTCTCTGCTCATGTTTTCTGCTTTTGTTTTTAGTTTGGTAAAGATACTCATTCGCAACAACCCTCCATGCCGTTCATGTCCTCCATGCTCTCAGCACGGCTGTAACCAAGATATGTAGCGTCAGCCATCATAGATGTCTTTTCTGCACGCTTACTAGCCTTGTTCATAGCCGCCATCTTTTGGATTCCGTTCTTTTCGTTAGGCATGTTGTTGATCAACATCCCGTCCTTCACAGTAAGACCCGGAGCGGATCCCTTCTGCTGATAGGCCTTGTCATATCTGTTTGGTCTTGCCATGGCTTAATGTTTTATGGTCTAAGCAAATATAAGTAATTATTGGTATCAGATGCTAGTAGTATTTGGGCTATACCCCCATTTTACGATTGCCACCCCCCCGACCGAAAACGCGATTTTTTTTGGCGGGTGGGGGTCGCGTGTGCGCCCGCGCCCGCGCGTTTTTGGGGTTTCGCCCGCGCCTGCCCGCGCCCGCGCCCGTTCCCGTTCGCCCGCGTGCCCGCGTGCCCGCGCCCGCGCGTCACGCACGCCCGTCTCCCGCTTCCGCGCACGCCCGCGCCCGCGTCTCCTTTGCCGACCCGAGTAGGTGTCCTCCACTATGAATTACAGATCCATAGGTGTCCTCCACTAATTTGCTCCCGACTGCAACCTTTCGTTCCCTCGCTACGTTCGCGCGCGCACGCACGTCACGCACGCGCCTGTTTCCTTATGGGGCACGGGGGCACGGGTGGTTCAATCCCTCCTCCATTCCGCATCAATTCAAAGCGGTGACCGATTAAATTGCAATTTATCGCACTGACATTCAATCACTTACAAAATTATTTTCTGACGGGTGCAACCTTTGGTCGGTTGGTGTCGTGTAAAGGGTGTGTTTCAACGGAAGCACTACTGATTGAAAGGATGGCGGTGATTGGAGGGTAACCATAGGTGGCCTCCCCTATTTTTCGATAGTGTGTAACCTTTAGGTCTCACCGCCCGTAAGAGGGACAAGTTCTTTGACATACTGACAATACGTTCGCTCCCGTGTGGGCTAAGTCCGATATCGCTAACATATCACTAATGCTGTGAAGCATGAGGGTGTGGTGCGGGTGTGGTATGGGCATTCATTAGCGGTTGCGTTCACCTTCGGGGCGTGTTGTCGGTACGGCAGACGGCAAAAAGGATGGAAGCAAGGCGCATCTGAGAGCGGTGAAGCTCTCAGAGCTCCGTGAGAGCTGTGAAGTTCACGGGGTGGCGGTTCGAGTCCGTCTCTATCCTCACCGAATAGTTCGGTTCACTCAAGTAAACTTTAAACCCAAAGAAGTGCGGAGTCAGCACTATAAACACCGACAACAACACAATGAAAAATGCATTTGTAAAGTTCAGCGCACTAAACGTGCAGAAGTTCGAAAAGTTGACCTCTCAGGTCGAGTCTAAGGCTGTGGATATGTTCCGCAAGTCGATTGAAATCGCTCACATTGTCCGTGACGGGTGGAAATGGTACTCTGCCCTGTCAGCCTCAGAGCGTGAGACGCAAGGCATCGGCAAGTTCACTGCGGACGAGTTCGCATCCAAGGTGTACGGCATCAAGAAGGTGATGATGTACAGGTACGTAAA